>VOFH01003306.1_pt1 | contig 240396 bp, 257 predicted proteins | sample 5384091 | NCBI WGS metagenome assembly VOFH01 (sample SAMN12384727, study PRJNA508395) | human gut metagenome | isolation source: healthy gut G | host: Homo sapiens
TATGATTTCGAGCATGTAGATTGTGTTTTAAAATACTTTTAAACGATTGCACATTGGCTTAAAGTTTGTGTGTGTCGGTTTCATAGTATCTGCCTTTTGAATTGGAGGTAAAAGTACAGGGGCTTATTTTGGACTTAAAAAGTAGTTTAGGTGAATCGTTGGCTGCATAAACGCTGTTCAGCCAAGCCTTGTAAAAAGGCTGACGAAGGTGATTCTGTCTCTACTGGAATATCGGCAAGACGAAGCAAATGGAGAGATAAACAATGGCATCAGGTAACAATTATTTACAATTTATTTTAGGACAGCTGTCTGATCTGGATGATATTACATACCGGGCGATGATGGGAGAGTTTATTATTTATTATCGCGGAAAAATCGTGGGCGGCATTTATGACGATCGACTGCTTGTAAAACCTACTAAGTCGGCAATTGCCCATATGGCGGATCCAGTATATGAAGCACCTTATGAGGGAGCAAAGGAAATGCTGCTGGTAGACGAGGTTGATCAAAAAGAATTTTTAACAGGTCTGTTTCACGCGATGTACGAGGAACTGCCAATGCCTAAGCAAAAAAGAAAAAATAAGTATTGCGAAGGGAAAAAGGAATAAGGCTGTTTACGTACATAGCGGAAGGACAGATAAATCATGAAGCGGCAAAACGGGATCTATCTGTACAGGGGCACAAGAGCTGAACACTGGTTCAAACACAGGGCGACCGATCATTTGCTGAAATGTTTCCGTTTTATACAGCTGATTAGAATATGAAACCAGAAAGAAAATCGAACAGGAGCAGGATATATGGAACTGAAAAAAGTATGGATGTCCCCGGATACGAAAAAGAAAAGCAAATATGGATACCGGGCAGTCGGCGGTATCCTTGGCATCGTTCTGCTGATGGTCCTGCTGCTTTGCGGAGGGACCCTTCTGTCATTATCCCTGGGGATAAATAAAAAGCATTTTCTCTGATCCTTCTGACTGCTGTCAGTGCTCTGGGGATCGGGCTGGCCGTCCTCCTGGGACGGCGGTCGATCCGGGACGCCACGATCTTTTTTCTGACAGAAAATGACCGTTTATGGGTCATGGATGCCCGCGGCCTGTCCAATCATGGGAATGGGTTTCTTGGCTTTGCCGTTGGTACGATGGAAACACAGGCGTTTTTGCGCCGGCAGGGCCGCCAGCCGTTTATTCCCAACCGTGCGGACGAAATTTTGAAGGTGTTAAATATCAAGGAAAACCGCAGCCACTACGCGGTCCGATGCCAGGTGCGTCATCCAGATACGCATGTGACCCGGTTTACCTATCTTCTGATCAAAGGAAATCCCGATGAGGACATGCTGCTGCGGGAGCTGGAGCGCAGGAAGACCTGGGAGAATGCGTTGGAGCCAGATGGGAACTGGAATCTGCTATATATTCTGCTGGGCGGTCTGGCCCTTGCAGCCTGCGTGACCATGTGTGTCTCTGAGTCATCCGGCTGTTGCCGTGATGTCGTGAGCTTTATTTTCCCTGTATGGGTGCTTCTCTGGCGGCATTTTGTGTTTTCCTCTATTTTATCATCCGTCAGCGCCGTGGGGAATGAGCCGGAGTGCTTGTTTTCTAGCGCAGGAGCGGCGGTCTGACAGGGGAGATGGACGGCTGAACGAAAGGAACAGGAAGAAGAATCTGAGCAAGAAACAGAATAAGAAACAGAATAAGAAACAGAATAAGAAACAGATCAGAATGAATCTTGTAACAAAAACGTACCTATGATAAAATTCTGGTAAAACAAAAGCGTTTCAAAAAGAAAAGGCTTTGCTGCCGGTCAGAAGCCATTGCAGAAATAAAATGCAGAGAGCTGCGGCAGCACAAAGGAAGAGAAGGAGCATAAATGAAAAAGCTGTTTCAGATGATACCATCTGGATTTTTCAACTGTCTTTCCAGCGGGAGCAGCAGCGGGGTATATTCGGACTGCCTCCAGATTATTTATGATCAGTATGACCGGGAGATCTCGTATCGGATCTCCCGAAGCCATATCCGGGATTCACTGGCGGTCTACCTGCTGGAAAATCATGTGGACTTTGTCGAAGAGGATGAAAAGGGAGCCAGGAAAAATTATAATGATCTGGCAAACGGGATCATCCGGAAATTCTGTTCAAAGGAAGTCGGCTGGCTGGAGGAAGAGCATGACGATGCGACTTATGAAAAGTATATTATCATGACGGAGCAGGGGATCCTGCTGGCTGAATTTTTACAGCAGCTGAGGGCGCCGGAGCGGGAGGAATTTTCCAGCTACATTTATAACATTTATAATGTTTTAAAAAATGAGGAGCAATGGTCAGGGGATCCGTATGTGGAAGGCTTGAGAAATGTTTACCGGAATGCCAAGATGCTGTCGAAATCTTTGAAGCGCCTTTCAACCTTTATCAAGAAGATCATTGAACGGATGGTACAGGAGGAGACCCTGGAAAGCCTGACGGAGAACATCCTGGAGTACTGCGAGGGAAGCTTCATCCGGGAATACGCCCGGCTCACGAAGCAGCAGAATATCCACATCTACCGTTCGTTCATCCGTATGAAGCTGGAACGGATGCAGAATGATCCTGCGCTTTTTGAGCTTCTGGTGATCGGCTGTGCGGTGGAGGAGGAACTGGAAGAGGCGGAGGCCAGGGAATATGTGCTGGACATGATCCAGCGGACCAAGGGCTTCCTGGCAGATGATTATGACCGTATCATGAAAGAAATCAAGCACAAGATCAATGTATATCTCCAGATCGCTGTCGGCCGGGCCAGATTTTTGCGGAACCGGGAAATGGATATCCGGGGAAATGTGGAGCAGACCTTACGATATATCACCGAATCCATGACGGAGACTGGATGGAAGTCAGAGCTGCCGGAAGAGATGGCAGGGCTTTTTTTACTGGACAGAAATGAATTTATTGATATAGGCTCCATCCGTTTTCCGCGAAAGGCACAGAGCATCCGGGAAGGAACCTTTGCAGAGGTGGAGGAGCTGTCGCAGGAGGATCTGCGGCGGGCCAGAGAAGAGCATGAGAGGGCGGCCTATAAACCGTATTCAAAAGAAAAAATGAAGGATTATCTGGAACATGTCATGGGCGGTCAGAAGCAGATACAAAGTGACGAACTTCCGATGGAAAGCAAACGGGACCTGCTCTGCGCGCTGTCTGCGGCGGCGTACGGGGCGGAAAATGGTTATACCATCCAGCTGGAAGAAGGATACATGGAAACCAATGGAATGATACTCCGCAGATTCCAGATCTCAAAAGAGGAAGAGTCATGCAGATAGAGGAGTTTTGGGAGGCATATACCTCATCAGAGAAGGAATTGTTTCAGCGCTCCTGCAGGCGGCTGCTGAAACATACATTTATTGTCCGTGATAAGGATGAGGAGAATAAAAAGGCCTATTATTTTATCTCGAAAAGACCAGAGCCTTTTTCGGCCTATTTCCGATATATCGGCTTTGATATCGTGGTGGACCGGGAAAATGGGGTCGTAATGCTGAGGAACTGTGCCGACGCCGGGGAAAGCGGGAAGGTCCAGGTGAACCGCCTGCAGTTAAAGAAGGCGGAGAGCGTGGTATTGTGCTGCCTCTGGACCTTATACGCGGACCGGATCCGTTCGGGAAGCTTATCCCGGGCGATCCTGGTATCCATTACGGAAATACAGTTTGAACTGGAGAAATATGGCGTTAAGGACCAGATCGATAAAAGTGCCATGACTGGTATTTTGACTTTATTTTCCAGATTTAATTTAATTGAAGTGAATGGAAAAATCGGAGAAAAGGACTGTCTGGTCAGACTATATCCATCGCTGCAGTTTGCGCTGGAATCGGAGGAGTTTGGACGTTTTGCAGAGTTGACGAGAAGGAGAATGCTTGAGAAAACGGGGGAGGTTTCAGGCGAGGAGGATGCAGATGAGTATGAATAGAAAAACAGCCACAAAATTGCTGCTGGTCCAGTGGGCGAGGTTCCAGAATGAATGTATCCGTCTGGAGGGCTCCACACTGCTTACGGGAGTAAATGGCAGCGGAAAATCCACGGTCCTGGACGCGATGACGTACCTTCTTACTGGAAATACGCAGTTCAACAAGGCGGCAAAGGACCGGGACCGGACGGTGATCGGTTATGTGCGCGGAGATACGAAAAGCAATGGCACAGAGCGGTATTTAAGGACCGGAGAGGTCATCAGCTATATTGCCATGGAATTCTGGTCGCCGCTGGATCAGTCGTTTCTGGTGGTGGGGGTCTGTATGGAGTCAGACAATGAGATCGCATGCAGGAGCAGCTGGTTCATCTGCCGTGACGCCCGGATCGATGAGATCAATTTTACATCGACGGAAGGAAAGAGGATCCGTTTCACGCCGAAAAATGAGCTGGCGGTCCGTGGAGAAAAGCTCAGGTCCGCCGAGTTCCTGGGAAAGGAACGGGGGGTGGAGCAGGTGCTCCGGGCGCTGGGGCTGCGGTGCAATGCGTCCAAATACCGCTCCAGGCTGTTGAAAATGATGGCGTTTAATCCGGAGAACAATATTGACCAGTTTATCCAGGACTGTGTGCTGGAGCCTGGAAGGGTGGATTCCTTAAAGGAGCTGCGGGAACAGCGGCATCAGTTTGATCATATAAAGGAAATGTATGAGAATTTACGCAGCAGCAAGGCCCAGCTGGAGACCATAGAGCAGCGGACCGGCGAGTATGAGAGAAAGCTGCGGAGTCTCCGCATACGGGAACTGATGCTTCTTTACCAGGATCTGAGAGAAAAGGAAGAGGAAAAGAAGCAGGAGGAGATCCGGCTGGAAGCTCTGAAGACGAAAAAGGAACGTCTGGAGATCCGGCAGAAGGAACTGGATAAACGGTATAAGGAGGCAGGAGAACGCTGCCGCATCGCAGAAAACAATGATATTTTCCGTGGAGTCGGGAAAGCATCCAGGCATTGGAGCGGCAGATCGAAAAACTCAATGAAGAAAAAGAAAAACAGGAGAATGGGCTGGCTCTTCTTATGAAGCTGCAGGCCCAGATATCAGCGATACTGAAATGGGCAGATCCCTTTATTGAAGTAGAAGAGGAAGACAGAAACTGTCTGGCCCATCTGTCAGAAGGCGGACAGCAGATAGAGGAAAAGCTCCGTTCTTATCTGAGATTTAAAGAGCAGATGCAGGGGCAGAAGCAGATCTTCTGGGAGGAGGAGATCCATTGTGGGGACAGGATCCGGGAGCTGGACCAGGAGCTGGATGAGCTGGAGACGGAGATCAAGCAGCTGAAGTCCAACCAGATGGTGTTCCCAAAGAATGCAGAGGCCGCCAAACGGATCATTTATGAGGAACTGAAGCAGCAGGGGATCCAGACCGACGTGCGGCTATTTGCAGAGCTGGTCCAGGAGGTAAAGGACGCGGAGTGGAGAGCGGCCATTGAGACCTTTCTGGGACGAAAACGATTTTATATCATTGTAGACGGACAATACTGCCACAAAGCCATGGAGGTCCTGGAACGAAGAAAGCTCCATGGTGTTCATGTGGTGATCACAGACAAGCTTCCCGAGACAGATATAAGCGCCGGGTCTGCGGCTGAAATGCTGGTGATCCCCAATGTGTACGCCAGAAGATACGCAAATTATCTGCTGAACGGGATTCATTTATGCGGCTCTCTGGAGGAACTTCATGAGTATCCCAGGGGAGGCGATGAAAAACGGCATGCTGGCAAAAAGCTATGCGGTGTCCAATATGGACGTGGACAGAACCGAGTTCTGTCTGGGCGGGGATGCCATAAGACTCCAGTTAAACAGAAAGGAAGAGGCAAAAAAGCAGAAACAGGAGGAGCGCAAAAGCAATCAGAAGCAAAAGGAACAGAGCCGCAGGTATAGGAGCGAGATCGAGGGAGTGGACTGGGAGGCCGGCCATTATGATTTTGATGCGGCAAAGTCCCTGGAGGCGACCCTGGAGCGGAAGGAACGGATCCAGCAGGATATTGATAAGATACAGAGCAATCCGGACTTTCTGGCAGTGCTGCAGGAGCAGCAGGATGCAGAACGGGAGTATGGAGCCCTGGGAGGCGCGATAAAGGTGATCGCCGGGGATATTGGGAGCTGTAAAAAGGAACTGGAACAAAGCGAAGCCGCACTTAAGAAGGCCGCAGGCGAGATCAATCAGCTGAATCAGGACTATGAGCGCCAGTGCATGCAGCATCTGGAATTAAAGCGCCCGATGCTGGAGGAGTATGAAAAGCTTTTAAAAGGAAAGACCGGGACCTGGAGGGCGATCACGAAAAAGACAGTCATGAACCTAAGCACCGAGGTGGACGCCTGCGTCAAACAGATGGAAAGCGCGCAGATCGAGTACTGTAAGCTGGCGGAGATCGATATAAACAGGCGGGGGACCGGCTATATTCCGTTTTACCGTGACGAGTACAGAAATATTGCCAACATCAAGATCGAGGAAGCGCATAATAAGCTGGAGGAGCAGGGGAAAAGGCTGGAAAGCGCCTTCATGAATGACTTTGTGGCAGAGATCAATGAGACGATCCAGGCAGCAAAGGATGAAATAGAGGGGATCAACCGGGAATTAAAGAAAATCCCATTTGGAAACGATACGTACCGGTTTGTCATGACAGAAAAGGCAGACCGCAGCGTATTTTTCAGGATCTGTAAGAAACTGGAGCAGTATATGAATTCTCCGGAAGTATATATGAATTCAGCACGGGACGACGAGGAGATGGAGCATGATATCCAGGAATTCATGAGCGTGATCCTGGAAGAGGAGGATGAAACGGAATATACGGATTACCGGAAGTATTTTACATACGATATGAAGATCCTCAGCAGGCAGGGAAGCCAGGAGATCGAGGCGGATCTGTCGAAAAAGCAGGGCTCTGCAAGCAATGGAGAGAAGCAGACGCCGTATTTTATCATTCTGGCGGCAAGCCTGCTCCAGTATTATCCGAAGCAGGTCTGCTGCGCGAGACTGGCCTTTATTGACGAAGCATTTTCTGCCTTGTCACGGGAGCGGATCGAGCAGATGGTAAAATATTTTGAAGAAAACCAGTTCCAGGTGTTTTATGCTGCGCCGCCGGAGAAGATCAGCAGTATTGGAGCTTTTATTGAATCAACGGTGAGCCTGGTGACATCGGGACGTTACACGCACGCGGTGGAAGGTCTGGTGAAGGAAGTCTATGGGGTATAATGCAGTTCAGAAGCAGGTGCTGGAAGCGCTCCTGGATCAGTATGAAAGAAGTAAGACGTATCAGGGAGAGAATAAGGTGATCCAGAGCCTTCAGATCCCGCCGGAAAAGGTATTCCCGGACTATGCGTCCGATTACGCCGACATGGATCAGATCCGTGATTTTGAAGCCTGGATGCGGGAGCTGGAGCAGGATGGCCTGATCACCATAAGGTACGGGAGTGGAGAGATCAGAAAGCTGACGGCAGATCCGGAGAGCTGGGATCTGTATTATGAGGTCCTGCAGAGAAGGGATAAGCTTTCATTACAGCAGGACCAGATCATGCTGTATCAGAGGTATCTGGGGATGAGTCCGCTCCTGGACCGGTTCTGCCGGGAGCAGATCGGACGTTTACAGCAAAATAAAAATCCACTCTATGGAGGGAAGGAAGCAGAGGCCATATTGGAGCTCTGCAAATTCATTTTACAGAACCAGCAGGACATCCTGGAGAGGGAGCTGTCGATGGCGGTTTTGAAGGACAGTAAGCGATGGGAGAAAAAATACCGTTCAAAGGTCTGCGGGCTTTTGAGAAAATACGGGGATTATGAGTCTCTGTTCCTGGGACTCACAGATGACCGGGATAAGGAGGATAAGCGCGAGACGGAACGGATCCTTCTGGCAGAGCATCAGATCTACCCCAATCCGTCCTATGTGTATTTCAAGGGAAATGCGGAATTTTACTTTTCCAACGGACCGTGCGTCAAGACAGACCCGTCCATGCCCATGGCCTTTTCTTCGGCTGCTCTGAAAGGCCTGAAAGCGCTGTATATCGGGGATGAGGCAGTAATTACCGTGGAAAATCTGACTTCATTCAACCGGATGCAGATGGAACGGGCGTTTCTGATCTTCTTAAGCGGATACCATAATTTAGCAAAGCAGGCATTCATAAAGCAGATCGCCGGGGATAACCCGGGGAAGCAGTGGCATCATTTTGGGGATATCGATCCGGACGGCTTCTATATCGTGGAGAATCTGATCCGGGGAACAGGGATCGATTTTCATATGGTCTATATGGATACGGATACTTTGAAAAAATATGATGAGTATACAAAGCCGCTGGAGGAGCGTGACAGGAGAAAGGCAGAGAATCTGCTGGCGGCCGGGCGGTATACGGAGGTTATGAGCTATATGCTGGAAAAGGGGAAGAAGCTGGAGCAGGAGATCGTCAGCTGGATGGAATGGAAGGGAGTGTTATGACGGGAAAATGTGGAAAATCCCATCACTTCTTTATCGCATATCTGTAAAGGCTGTGGTATAATGTCTGGAAACAGACATTATACCATCGCGCATCTGGTTTTCGCGTTCACCGCGAAAATCCAGGCGCTCAAATCTCCCGGAGGGGTACCATGTCCGAAGGACATGGTATAATGAAAATACTATGCAAATGGAAAAGGGTGCTGCCATGGACCGATATAGCGGACGGCTTTGGGCTGTTCTGAGAAATGAAAGGAATATTCTAGTTGCTGAAGAGACCACATCTGCCGGCAGATGCGGTTTCACAAGCGCGGCTTTTTCATGCCCTGCGCCAGCCTGTCCCTGAGACAGAGCGGCGCGGGGCTTTTTTTACGCGGGCAACGAGTCAAAGTCCGTGCCTGCATGAGACCCTGGCGGCTGCCGCGATAACCATAAGAAATCCGCGCAGCGTGCTTCTCATGGTTATCATTCAGAAGGAGGGAGTACACATGAGCCTTAAGTATACATGTCCCGTCTGCGGGACGCCTCTGGGCTATAAGGGACTGTGCTGGAAATGCAGGTCTGGACAGGAGAGGGATACGGTCCTTCACTGGAGTCCGGAGCAAGTGAAGGAAAAACAGGACGGGCTGGTCCGGAATATCCGGCGGCTGGCAGATATGGAGGATCCGGAGCTTACGGACTTCTGGAAGCTTCTGGGATACCGGGACGCCATCACGCCCAGGATCCAGCGGGCGGCGCTGGCCGCGGAGGTTTACTATCCCTGTGAGCTTTATTATCACGCCCCGGAGGATGTGCGGGACGGCCTGATCCACGTCCTGCTTTCCGCGGAGAATTCCAGCGAAGCGTCTGAGCTGATGTGCTGCCTTGCCATGCAGGGAGATGACCGGGCGCTGGAAACGCTTTTGGAGCTGGAGAAACATCCGCGCCCATGGAGAAAGAATCTCTATGTGGACCCATCCATCTACGCCCAGTGCGGCGGCTGGACCTTTGATAAGGAAGGGCAGCGGATGCAGCTTAACTTCGATACCTGCTATCCGATGGTGAAGGGAGAGCCAGGCGAAGGATCTCCTATCCGTATGGGCCAGATGCGGGAGGACACCTGTCCCCACTGCGGCGGACGGATGGTGGATATTCTGGTGCTGGATGGACGGGATGAAAGGCTGAGATTCCTGGGGCTGGACGGCATCCTTACTGCCGCCTGCTGTCCCAACTGTGTGGGATTTCTGGATGGGCCTGCATTCAGCCGCTTTACTCTGGACGGCGGTGTGGAGGTGTTTCCCTCCAGGACCTTTGATGGGACAGGGAAGATGGACTGCTATGTCCGGCCAGAAGAATATAAGGCATTAACGGAAAACCGTTTTATACTGGGGAAATCGTCCGTTCCCCTGTTTTATGGCGCGGCTTGCGAGGATGTGAACACCATCGGCGGTTTTGCCAACTGGGTGCAGGACTGGGAATATACGGCCTGTCCCCACTGCGGAAAGCCCATGAAATATCTGGCCCAGATCCAGTGGGATACCCTGATGGACGGTACGGAAGGAACGCTTTATGTGGAGTTCTGCCCGGACTGCCATGTTGTATCCATGCAGCATCAGCAGACCTGAGAGGAGACATGGAGATAAGTTTACCCAAAAAGTCCAGATACTGGACGAAGAGCTGGCATGAGAATGGTGACCGGATTTACAGGTCTGCGGGCCCGGGAGGTGGAACTGCAATGTCCATAACTGCCTATAAAGTGGAAGCCAACGGGCATGACCGGACCGGCAGGGATTTTGGCTATGTGAATATCATGCACCGCTATGGAGGAAAGCGGCCCTGTCCCCGGCCGGATCCGTGCGAAAAGATGGAGGTCATGTGGGCGGATGAGAGCGTTTACGGACCTCCTGCCCCCGGCAGCAAGGTGGGAGACTTTATCATGACATGGTTAATGGGCTCCTGGAACTGCGGGGTGTTTACCCACCGGGAGATCGCCCGGCGGCTGTCTGATACCTTCACTGGACTGAAGATCAAAGAACTGGAGTGGTTCGAGAACCCCAGGGAAAAGACACTGAAAAACGGAAAGCCCCGTGTGCGCCGGGCCAGGTGGCTGCCGGAGCGGGAGGTGGATCTGGTGTACCTTTACGCTGACCACACGATTGACGCAAGAGATCCGACTCCCGCTGAAACCGACTTCTTCATCGTCACAAGGATGGATCCCTGGGGCGTGAGCACCTGGTTCATGTGTACCCCGGAGACCGCCGGAAAGCTGGCCGCCATGGATTTTGAGAATCTGGACATCCAGGAAACTACCATTGTGGGATAGGAGTGATACAGCATGATCGGGACAGATGAAAACCGGGCAGTGCTCCATGTGGAGGTCATCTTCTGGAGCGGTAAACGAAAGGTGCCCCCCAGCCTGGTCAGCGGAAAATATTGTCCTCATTTTGTTGTCACAGGAACCGCGGAATATCTGGGTGTATGCTTTCTGGACGGAGCTGTGTGTGCATTTGATAGACCGGCTTTGGGGAATGCCCAGCCTCTCTATCCGGATACTGTGGATTACAGCTCGTTAGAAAACAATGCGGAGTTCTTAATTTATGAGGGAACAAATGTGGTTGGAAAAGGCCGGGTGCTGGGCCGGACGACACCATATAAGGTGAGACAACAACGAAAGCAGGTGTCTTATGTACCAAATTGCATATCTTGGCCGCTGGGAGATACTCCCGGAAACGGCTGCCGCTATTTATGAACACGATATTTCCAGGCTGGAGGCAATGCTTCAAGGCGGGCTGGATCTGAATGTTCCTATCCAGCTCAGTGAGTATATCAAACTGATGCCGCTGGAGATCGCAGTTTTTCAAAACGATGTGCCCATGATCCACTTCTTACTGGAGCATGGAGCCGATCGGCCATATCGGTTGCTGCTGTCCGGCAGAGGTGTGGATCTCGGAGCATGGGAAGCTGTATGCGAAATAGAGTATCGAGGACGAGATCGAATGCTTTTCCTATGTGTTTGTCTGGAGCGGGCGGGAACTGCGGCAGTGTAAATTTGATTCCGCCGCCATGATAACCGTGGAGGCACTGGACGGAAAGCTATGAGAGTGCAGCAAGGAGGAACTGCCATGAGTATAAAAGAAAAACTGGAGCTGCTGGGTAAAAACAGCATCAGACTGAAAATAGAAGGAAAAGAAACATACAAACTGGGGGCCACCCGTTTTGGCGGGCAGCCCGATGTGCCGGCTGATTTCGTGTGGCCTGCTTATGAGGGCGAGAGCTATGACAATGTGGTGAAGGACCGTCCCCTTACTTTCCTGGCCCAGTTCAACTGTGCGGAGCTGGCCCGGTTTGACACGGAGCATCTTCTGCCCGACCATGGCCTGCTCTCCTTCTTCTATGAAACAGATACCCAGTGCTGGGGCTATGACCCTAAAGATAAGGGCTGCTCCCGCGTTTATTGGTTTGAGGACATTTCGGCCCTGGCCGCTGCGGACTTTCCTGCGGATATGGAGGATGATTTCAGGTTTCCTATGGTCAGGATCAAAATGGATTCAAAAAACTCCTATCCTTCCTGGCAGGATTTCAGCGAAGCGTTCCCAGACGAGGAGGACTATGATGCCTTTGATTCCGCGTGGGCTGAACGGATGGAAGAGGATCCGGAAGGGCTGGAAAACCGTTCCCAGCTGCTGGGCTGGCCTTTTATCATTCAGAACAGTATGTTTGCCGAATGTGATCTGGTGACCCAAGGCTATTATCTGGGAAACGGCTGGGGTAAGATCCCAAAGGAGATCCGCCAGCGGGCGGAAGGATCTGCCCGTGACCGCTGGCTGCTGCTGTTCCAGCTGGATACAGTGGAGTGCGGCGGCTTCGAGCTGATGTTCGGGGACTGCGGGCATATCTATTTCTACATCACCAAAGAGGACCTGGCTGCCTGCCGTTTTGACCGGATCTGGCTGATCCTCCAGTGCTACTAAAAGCATGAAACAGGACTTTACTAGTTGGTGCGGTCAGATATTGCAGGATCCCCAGAACATTTCTCTGCTGAAATTCGGAATGTCACAGGATGAGGACGGTTTCACGGTATGCACTCCGCTGGACGTTGCCCCGCCTGACGGCCATCTTGGCCGTGACAAAGACCATTTTTACCAGAATGATGAGAGGATGGAAGAACCACTGTACGAGACGACACAAGAACTGGAAAGGAAGGAAAATAGCGATGGACTATTTGAAGATACTGCGTGAAAATCCTGATCTGGCAGATGAATTTGATTCTCTTTTTGACTTTTTCCTGCTGGATGAGCTATCCCCGCGGGATGACGCAGAAGGCCGATGCACTTTTTCCCTGCCCGGCATGGCGTTTGCTAGAGATGGCTCCGGCGGAGAATACCACCTGTTGGAGGATGGCTCCATCGGCTATTACAGCAGCGAAGGAGAGGCGGGCCGTCTGGCCGAGAGCATGGACGATCTTTTTTCCCTGCTTGTGAACTGTATCTGCTGGCACGACTGCTGTGACGCAAAGCAGTATGTGGATCGCAAAACCTTGGAGGAGTATGGGCAGAGATGTCGTAACGGCAACTTGGAAGATATGGACGTGGACCGCTGGCGGCGGGTATCCGCTGCGCTCGGTATCCCAACAAGCGGGAAACTGGCTCCCGTTCTGGAGCGGTTCCATAAAGCAGCACAGCGCCAGCCCCTGTATCAGTGCATGTTCCATGAGGACGACGGAAGTCTGACCGAATCATACGGTTTGATGTTTGAATGAGAAAGGAGTGCTCCCTATGAAAGCATTTGATCCCAATTATAAACTGCTGGACGAGATGTACCAGGACGAATACTATCCCGATTTCCTGGTGGATAAGGTAAAGGAAGAGCTCCAGAAGGTCATCCGTCTCCTGGAGAGCGGAGAAACTGACGTTGGAGCGGTGCAGAAAACATTGGATGAGGCGGTCTGCGGCATCAATGATCTTCAGGAGGAGTTTGACGAGAACGACAGTGAGATCGAAACGGTGGCACGGGATTGTATCGGAGTTACCGTGGCCTATATTCTGGAGTGGTTTGGCATCCCCATTGATATCGAGGAAGCCATCCGGGAACGGGACTGGTAAAACCAGAATGGCCGGTGTATAAACTGCTGCTGGGATGGATCAAAGGGTGAATATATCAAAAAACTGAATCAACAGGAGGAAACGGATATGCCTGCAACTGAATGGCTGAACAAATACCAATCCGTCAAGGATAAACTGGCCTGCAAAGCTGACCTGGAAACATATTTTACAGAAAAAATGATCGGGAACATGGCGGTAGATGTGCTGGACATCGGCCCCGTCCATTTCCCCACTGGGACGATCTTCGCCTGCGATCCGATGGTGGAACTGGAGGATGCCCTGCCGTTCCTTCAGACCATCCCTGCCGGAACTTACCCGGTAAAGATCTGCGTGGTGCCCAGTGAGCAATACGGCGACCGCTATGCCTGCGTCAAGGTGGAGGTCAGCCAGGAGAAGCCTGTCCGCTATGAACTGGGCATGACAGGCAATGAGGAGCTGGACGCGGCGCTGGGAGATGACGACTACTTCGGTTTCGGCGTGGACGCCGGGATGGGGGGCATTGCGGACATCCAGACCCAGGCGGCATTTAAGGCGTACTGGGCCAGGCGGCTGGAGGAGGACCCGGACATCGACCCCTACAACGACCTGTTCTGCGATCTTCTGGAAGAAAACGCCAAAGCCCATCCCGAGTATCAGGGCAGCTGCGGCGACTGGCTTAACTGGCCGGTGCCGGACACGGACTGCAGCCTGCCCATCTTCGCCTCCGGCTGGGGGGATGGGTACTATCCCGTTTACTTCGGCTACGATGCCAAGGGTGAAGTCTGCGCCGTATATGTGCGGTTCATCGACATTGAAACCAGTTATAGAGAGCAGGAGTAAAAATGTGACAGAACAAAGCAGCCAGTCAATACCGCAAGCCCCGTGCCCGGCTGATGAAGCTGGCCGCCAACCAGCCGGGCAGGGATGCCCAGACCCAGGCGCTGGAGGCAGAACCTGCGGGGCTTTGCGCGGATGGAGGTGCGGGACGAGCTGCGCCGGGTGATACAGAATGAAATGCTTTGCGATTGGAGTACAGTATGGGAAAAATGAAACTGCATGAACTGGTAAACTATTATCATATTGGAACGGATCTGTCCTGCGCCGAGGCGATGTTCATGGCCTGCAATGAGTATTACCATCTGAATTTGTCTGAGGAGACCCGGAAGATGTTTTCAGTCATGGGCCTTGGGATGCAGACCGAACAATCCTGCTGCGGTGCCTTCACCGTGGCGGTGGGGATCATTGGTCTGATGACGGCGAAAGAAGGACAGACCGATGTGGACAACATGGAAGGATGCCAGATGATCACCGAATTGACGGAATTCGTACTGGGCTTTTATGGAACGCTCCACTGTGTTGAGCTGCAGGATCTGGAGATCGTGGGCTATGAAAACCCCTGCCACGCCATTGTGGAGGCACTGGCCAGGAAGCTGGAGGAGCTGCTGTCCAGGATGGGCCGGTAGGCCAGCGGCGATGAAAAGACGGTGCAGATGCGCCTAACATGGCCGGGTATACAGGCTCTGTTGGGAGACCGCAGAAAATTTTTCCAGCCTGCTCCTGGATCTTGAGGAGCAGGTATCGGAACTGGAAAAATCGTGCGGAGCAGACTGAACGGACAGAAAGAGGAGTGATCATGAACGTAAATTTATACCGCCCCCAATTTAATAAAATGGATCCCACTGAGAAGCAGGCGCTGATGGAGAACCTGGCTGTTCGTTATGATATGGCCTTTCTCGGCCTGCATACCTTTGAACGCTGGGGCCAGAGCTGCACCACCGGCGTATTCAAAAAGGATGGCCGCGAGTTCGTCTTTGTCCCCGGCGATACGGTCACACTGGGCTGGGAACGGTTTGCTGTGGGGCTGAATGAGGAAAGCCGGGAGGAACTGGAGTACCTGTTCCAGGAATGGGAGGCGGATCAGGAGCCGGAAGAGCTGATCAAAGAGAGCATGGCTCCCGTGCGGCAGGCATCCATCGGCCCCATGCTGGCAGGCCGGGAGCTGGAGGAGCTCTGCTGGGAGCCGGTACAGCTGGATGATCCCAGGCAGACCGCCCATCCTGACTGGCTGAAGGAATTCCGGGACTTCGCCTGGAGTGACAGCAGCAGCCTTACCCTGCACCAGTCGGCCCGTATGGAACGGACGGAGGATGGCTTTCAGACCTGGATCTATCACCGCACAGAGTATGAAGCCCTTCTTGACCAGCTGAAGAAACAGGGCCTTTCCCTGCCCACAGCAGACGAGTGGGCCTATCTGTGCGGCGGCGGGTGCCGGACCCTGTTTCCCTGGGGATGGGCTGGACTACTCCATGCGTCTGCACTGGTTTGAAGACATGGAGGAGGACGGGGACAGGCCTTACGATATGGAGGAACCCAACTTCTTTGGCCTGTCCATTGCCTATGATCCCTATATGCGGGAGGTGGTGCAGGCCGATGGATTCACCACCTGCGGCGGCGACGGCGGGTGCAGCATCTGCGGCGGTCTGGGGCCGTTCCTGGGCTTCCTTCCCTGTTCGCCCCACTGTAAGCCGGAAGTGCAGGAGGACAATGAACTGAATGGAGACTATGACTTTTACAGGCCGGTCATCCGGGTGGAGTCAGCCTGACCAATGATCTGGAGGACACGGAATGAGAGAGACGACGCCTGATCTCACAAGGATCAGTAAATATATAAGTTTGATCCTTCGGCACAAGCCGGAGGTCATCGGAATCCAGCTGGATGCCCACGGCTGGGCGGATGTAAATGCGCTGCTGGCAGGCATCAGTAAGAAGTATTTCATTGACCGGGATATTCTGGAGGAGATCGTGAGGAGCGACAGCAAGCAGCGGTATGTTTTCAATGAAGACCGGACGCGGATCCGGGCCAGCCAGGGCCACTCCGTCCAGGTGGATGTGGAACTTCCTGTGGCCGAGCCGCCGGAGACGCTGTACCATGGAACTGCCCGGCGGTTTTCCGCCTCCATCGAGGCCCAGGGACTGCTCCCCCAAAGCCGCCTGTATGTCCATCTTTCACCGGATGTGGAAACAGCGGAGAAGGTGGGCCGCCGGCATGGGGAGCCTGTGATCTACCTGGTGGATGCCGGGCAGATGCATAGGGACGGATCGCTCTTTTACCTGTCCGCCAATGGAGTATGGCTGACAAAAACGGTTCCCGCTCCATACGAAGCGCTTAGAGGAGTGAATCTCCCGGAGCGGATCGAAGCGGCACTGACTATAATTTCCGGTGGGATTGATGGGAGAACGTGCAAATGAACGAATATTTGAAAAAATATATTGAACTAAAAAAACAGTTTTCCGCAGCTGACGGCGGCCCGGACAGTGTCCGCGCCCTCTATGGTTTCAAGGGGGAGCTGGAGCAGTCTGGAGACAGGCAGGCAAAAGAGGTTCTGGTGGATGTGTACGACCTTCTGGACTTCAAGAAGGACGCTTACGACCTGCTTTCACGGATCGGGAACCGTTCTGACCGGAAGGTCCTCAAACGTCTGGGCACACTGAAGGAATATGCGGAAAGCTGGGGAAACCACTACGCTGTTCCCAAGCCAAAAACACCGGAGGAAAAGCAGAAAGAGAAGGAGCGGCGGACCCGGCTGGGCCTGCCCGCCTTCCGCTATCACCCGGATCCTTTGGATACCGGGGCTTTTAAGGAGTCTGGGGAGGGCGTTGTCTGTGACTGCTGCGGAAAAATCACCCGTCTCTTCTATACGGCTCCTTTCTTTTCAGTGGAGGATATTGACTATCTGTGCCCGGAATGTATCGCAGACGGCAAAGCAGCCCAGAAATATGACGGCAGCTTTCACGACGATTACTCTGTGGACGATGGCGTAGATGATCCGGAGAGGCTGGATGAGCTTATCCACCGCACCCCCGGCTACTGCGGCTGGCAGCAGGAATACTGGAGGGCCCACTGCGGCGACTACTGCGCCTTTCTGGGCTATGTGGGAGCCAGGGAACTGCGGGCGCTGGGGGTATTGGATGAGGTGCTGGACGATCCCATGTGGGACGTGGAGCAGAAGGAAATGATCCGGGAATCGGTCAACGGCGGCCATCTGCAATGCTATCTGTTCCAGTGCCTCCACTGTGGAAAGCACATGGTCTGGATGGATTTTGATTAAGGAGTTTATTTATGACCGCGCAGCTATATTCCATCAGCTGGGGGTTGCAGCGCTGAAAGACTGCGATTCCGCAAAAAAGGCAATGGGCCCTTCGCACGCTCACTCGCTGGAGCAAGGCATCTTTGCCCTTCTGGACCGCAGGTTGGGAAAGCGCCGCTTTCCTGCTTCTCAGACGGAGGATACCCTGGACTGCGCTCTTCTGGAGGGAGAACCGGCATCTGAACGGCTGGCAGCTTTTTAGGAGCGGGATCTCCCAGAGCTGGCCGCCGAAATTGCTCCAGACTGGGATCTGCCCGCTGAGGCGGTGCAAAGCGTGCGGAAGGATGAGGATGCGCAGGCTGTGTTCGATCCGCATAGCTCCTGCGGGCGGGTGAAGCACCTGCTGGCGGCTCCCCCGACAGCAGGTGCCTGTTTTACTAGATTTAAGGAGGAATTTTATGGGATATGATGTGAGTTTCCACCCGATCTCACCGGAGGAAATGCAGGAATGGTATTTTGGGCCTCTTACATGGGTACAGCAGGGCCGGGAGGAAAAGGTGCTGGCCCTTGCGGCACAGTATGGGATGGAGGATTTCTATGCGGAAAAGTATCTGGATACCCTGCGGGTCGGAGCTGGGACAGGACCAGATGAGCTGTTTGATAAGAGCCATGGCTTTTATATTGCAGTGATCCAGGGCTTTTTCCGGGATTACTTTTACACCAGAGGGAGCGCCTTTTCTTTTCTGGTGGAGCAAAAGCCAGAATATGCCCGGTATTTTACTCCGTGGGAGCAGATCGTGCCGGCTGTCTTTCCCAATCCGGCAGAAAACCGGATCATTGAAAATTACTGCTCTGGCGTGTACCTGTCTCCGGATCAGGCGGCACAGCTTCTCCAGGATCTGGAGCAGGACAAAAAGGTTCAGGAAGATCTGGAAGGACTCTGGTGTGACGGGCAGCTTGCGGTGCTGAAAAAGGCTCTCACCGCTGCTGTGGAGCTGGGGACCGGACTGCTGGAAGCCACGGAGGTGGTGGAGCCTGATCCGATCTCTCCCAATGAAAGTACGAGCTATTCCAACCTGTACCACTGCGACCGGGACGGAGTGTATCTTTATATAGATATGGCTATGAAGCAGATCGCCCAGGCCATGGGGAAGGATGCTGACGACAGATAAGATCAGAAAAATGACAAGGAAGGAGAGCGATGGATCGATGAATGGAATCATTCTTCTGGTCATCATTCTGCTGCTCGTGGTGTTCCTGACGCTTCTTATCACCAGGCAATGGGGCGGGCTTTTCCTGTTCCTTCTGGCCCTGTATCTGATGTTCAGATAACCGGGATATCACACCGGCTCTCCGGGCTGTCGTCCCACAAAAACGGCGCTTTCCCTGGTTTTTGCAAAACAAATTGAATTTCCTGGGGAATAATGGTAAGATGAAGGGAGAACAATTCTGAAAGCAGGTGACGGTTTCCCATGGAAACACAGATCATAGACTTCCATACCCATATTTATCCTGTGGCCCTGGCCAGACGGGCCATGGAGGTGGTCAGACGGGAGGGGGATCCCTATGACAGCCTTCCCATCCGGGAAAACCTCCTCCGGCGTATGGAGGAAGCAGACATCTCCTTATCCGTGGTCCAGCCGGTGGTATCCAGGCCGGAGACCCAGACAGATGTGAACCGGTTTGCCAGAGAGATCGTAAGGACCAATCTGATCTCCTTTGGAGGCCTCCATCCGGACTGTCCCCACGTGCTGGAGGAGATCGAGAAATTAAAGGATCTCCATATGGCCGGGGTGAAGTTCCATCCGCCGTTCCAGAAGGTACATCTGGAGGACGGAAAATACAGGGAAATATGGGAGAGGATCAATCATCTGGGCCTTCCGGTGCTGATCCACTGCGGCTGCGCCAAGGTCCCAAGCCCCTATGATCTGCACCCGGCGTCGGCGGAGGAGATTGTCCGCCACCTTCCGGACGTACCGGTGATCCTTGCCCATATGGGCGGCCTGTCCATGGACCAGACCGGGGAGGACAGGCTGTACCGTATGCCGGAAAACGTATATATTGATACGGCCATGAGCGCAGAATTCCAGGATAAGGACGAGTTTGAGCGGATCGCAGGCTCCTTTGGGCCGGACCGGGTGATATTTGGAAGCGATTTTCCCTATGGGAGCCAGAGAGCGGCGATCCGCCTTATAGAAGAAACCGGATTTTCCCCATGGGAAAAGGCGGCGATCCTGGGAGAAAACGCCAGGAAGATCTTAAAAGACAGTATACGGAAGCGTTAAAATAGAATCAGCTGTGAAAAAAAGGAGAGGATAAAATGTATACATGCGCAAGCTGCACGATCCATGCGTGCAAGGATCCGGAGCATAAGGATATGCCCAAAACTGTCCCATGCGCCAGGAAGCCCTGGTGGAGGAAGCAAAGGCAGAGTATCAGAAGCCGGAGGTGCAGAAGTTTTTCGTGACCTCCTCAGAGATCGAGCATGACGGCTACTGCCAGTGGCCGAGGCTGAAGGAGACCATGGTATTCTGTAAACGGATGGGATATAAAAGATCGGACTGGGCTTCTGCATCGGTTTTGCAAAGGAAGCCAGGATCGTGGCGGATCTTTTCAGGAACGAGGGATTTACGGTGGTATCTGCCGTCTGTAAGTCTGGGGAGTGGACAAGACAGAGGCCGGGATCCCCGATGAAAAGAAGCTGAAGCCGGGCCAGTATGAGGCCATGTGCAACCCCATCCTCCAGGCGAAGCTCTTAAATGAGCAGAAGACGGATTTCAATATCGCCCTGGGTCTCTGCGTGGGCCATGACTCCCTGTTTTACCAGTATTCGGAGGCCAGGGTCACGACTCTGGTGGTCAAGGACCGCGTCCTGGCCCATAACCCGGTGGGGGGCCATCTACTGTGCGGACGGATATTTTAAGAACCGTCTGAAGGTTGAAGAATAGCTGTCAGGATCAAGGAAACAGGACAGACCGCCGCGCATATGCTTTCATAAGCGGAAGCATATGGGCGGAGGGATTTTATGCGGATGAGCGAGTTAAAGCGCAAGGAGGTCATCAACGTCTGCGACTGCAGACGGCTGGGATTTGTCGGGGACATGGAGTTTGATCCATGTACGGGCCAGATAAAGGCCCTGATCGTTCCGGGGCCTGGCTGTGTCTGCGGCTTTCTGGGCCGGGAAAAGGAATTTGTGATCCCCTTTGAGGACGTGTGCCAGATGGGGATGACATTGTCCTGGTACGGCTCCGGGAGGAACCGCCCAGACCGCAGAAATAAAGGAAGTGAGGAAAAGAGAATGAAATGCCCATTCTGCAATGCGTCGGACACCAAGGTCATCGACTCCAGGCCGGCGGATGATAACAGCTCCATCAGGCGGAGAAGACAGTGCGAGCAGTGCGGCCGCCGGTTCACCACATACGAAAAGCTGGAGACCATGCCTCTTATGGTCATAAAAAGGACGATTCAGGGAGACATATGACCGTTCCAAGCTGGAGAAGGGGATCCTCCTTTCCTGCCACAAGCGGCCGGTCTCTTCCCAGGAGATCAGCACCATGATCGACGGCATCGAAAACCAGATCTTTAATATGGGGGAGCGGGAGATCCCGGCGTCTCTGATCGGAGAGCTAGTGATGAAGAAGCTGAAGGATGTGGACGAGGTGGCCTACGTGCGGTTTGCCTCCGTTTACAGGGAGTTCAAGGACGTGAACGCGTTCATGGAGGAGCTGGCCAAGTTCCTTAATAATAAGTAATAAGCAGAGGCGCGTATGTTAGAACGATTTTTTCCAGACGAATATGTGGACAGCGCCTATGGGATCCCCTTTGAGGAGCTGTACCGGAAGGGCTACCGGGGGATCATCTTTGACGTGGACAACACCCTGGTTCCCCACGGCGCTCCGGCGGACGCCCGTTCCATCGGCCTGTTTGAGCGCTTGAGGGCCATGGGCTTTTCCACCTGCATCCTTTCCAATAATAAGGAGCCGCGGGTGGCTCCCTTTGCCGGCCAGGTGAAGAGCCCCTATATATTTAAAGGGGAAAGCCGTCGGTGAAGGGCTATGAGCGGGCCATGGAGGTCATGGGGACAGGCCGGGAGAACACCCTCTTTATCGGGGACCAGCTTTTTACCGACGTGTGGGGGGCCAGGCGCACAGGCCTTTACAGCATCCTCACAAAGCCCATGGATCCCCATGAGGAGATCCAGATCGTTTTCAAGCGGTATCTGGAGGCGGTGGTGCTCCGGGCCTATAAGAAACAAAGGCAGAAGCCGGATGTTTGATTTTAAAACAGTTCAGCCCTATGGGGATCCAGACAGAAAATGCTTATGAAATCAGGTTTTCAGCGCTTTTTCCTGCCGGGATCTTTGCGCAGTTGAACTGCTGCCTGATTTTTGTAAAAAATGGTTGAAAACATAGGCATTATAGTATAAAATAGGATAGAATCAGCCATAAGCGTGAAATGAGAGAATCAGATTTTAAGGAGGAATATCATTTATGGTATCAGCAGGCGATTTTAGAAATGGCGTGACACTTGAGATTGACGGTCGGTAGTACAGATCATGGAATTCCAGCACGTAAAGCCGGGCAAGGGCGCCGCTTTCGTTAGAACTAAATTAAAGAACGTTATCAACGGCGGTGTAGTTGAGAGAACCTTCCGCCCCACTGAGAAATTCCCGGCAGCAAGGATCGACCGCGTGGACATGCAGTATTTATATGCAGACGGCGATCTTTACAACTTCATGGACAACAACACCTACGAGCAGGTTGCCTTAAACAAGGATATCGTTGGCGATGCCTTAAAGTTCGTGAAGGAAAACGAAGTTGTTAAGGTATGCTCCTATAACGGAAGCGTATTCTCCGTAGAGGCTCCCTTATTCGTTGAGCTGGAGATCACAGATACAGAGCCGGGCTTCAAGGGCGATACGGCACAAGGCGCTACAAAGCCGGCAACCGTTGAGACTGGCGCACAGATCAACGTTCCGTTATTCGTAAGCACCGGAGACCGCGTTAAGATCGATACCCGTACAGGCGAGTATCTGTCCAGAGCATAAGATCCGGAACAGAAAAGAGAACATTGAAAACAGGAGTCCCGTGACTGGTTCATGGGACTTCTTTGTTTTTATGGGGAAAACTATATTTTAAGGAGGTTGTGAAATGAAAAAGCAGATCCTGACCCTCTCAGCAGCCGCTTTTATGGCGGCCCTCACGTGCCAGACGGCCTTTGCCCTGGATCACGATGTGGTGATCCTCCACACCAACGATACCCATTGCGGCATCGAGGAAAACATGGGCTACGCCGGACTTGTCTGGTATGAAAACCAGATGAAGGAGGAGACTCCGTATGTGACCCTGGTGGATGCCGGGGACGCCATCCAGGGCGCGCCGGTGGGGACCCTGTCCGAGGGCGAGTACCTGGTGCAGATCATGAATAAGGCCGGATACGATTTTGCCGTTCCCGGAAATCATGAATTCGACTACGGGATGGAAAAGCTCCTGGGACTTTCCGCCAGACTGGACTGCGGCTATTCTGCCTGCAACTTTGTAAACCTGCCGTCAAAGACCCAGGTGTTTGCGCCTTACAGGATCATGGAGTACGACGATATCCAGGTAGCCTTTGTAGGCGTTGCCACACCGGAGAGCATCACCAAATCCACGCCGGCCTACTTCCAGGACCAGTTTGGAAGATACCGCTTCGGCTTCTGTGAGGATGAGACGGAGAGGCCTTATACAGCCAGGTACAGAGTGCCGTGGACCAGGCCAGGGGCGAAGGCGCCGACTATGTGATCATGGTGGGCCATCTGGGCGATAACGGGATCACAGAGAAGTGGAGCTCCAGAAGCGTGATCGCCAACACCACCGGCATCGACGCCGCCATTGACGGCCACTCTCATGAGGTCTGTGTGGAAAATGTTCCCAACGAGAGCGGGGAGATGGTGGTACTGACCCAGACCGGCACCAAGTTTGCCAACATCGGAAAGCTGACCATTACCACCGACGGACAGATCCAGGCCTCCCATGTGAGCGCCGTGACGGACGCAGAGGGAAATCCGGCAAAGGACGCGGAGATGGAGAGCTTCATCAACGGGATCAAGTCCCAGTATGAGGAGTCTCTGAAGGTGGTCCTGGGCCGCACAGATGTGGATCTGATGGATAAGGATCCGGAGACCGGGCTGCGGGCAGTGCGGAAGGCAGAGACCAACCTGGGCGACCTCTGCGCCGACGCCAGCCGCTATATGATGGGCGCGGATATCGGCTTTATGAACGGCGGCGGCATCCGTGCCGGGATCGAAGCCGGAGATATCACCTATGAGGACGCTTTAAGCGTATTCCCTTATGGGAATATGATCTGTATGGCAGAGGTCTCCGGGCAGAAGATCAAGGACGCCCTGGAGATGGGCGTGAAGAATTATCCCGAGGAAAGCGGCGGCTTTATCCACGTTTCCGGGCTTACGTATACGGTGGACTCCTCTGTGCCCTCCAGCGTGGTGCGGGATGAAAAGAGAAATTTCGTGTCTGTGGGCGGCGAGTACCGGGTGCGGGATATCTATGTAGGAGAAGAGCCCCTGGATGTGAACCGGACCTATACGCTGGCCTCCCACAACTACTGGTTAAAATCCGGTGGAGACGGCATGTCCATGCTCATGGGCTGTCCTATTTTAAAGGATGAGACCATGGTGGATGTGGATACCATCACTTCCTATATCAGTGAATATCTGGGAGGAACCGTGGGAGAAGAATACAAAGATCCCAGGGGACAGGGAAGGATCACGATCAAATAGGATAGAAAAGAAAAAAGATCCCACTCCGGGTCCCGGCCTTATTGGGATTCAGAAGGAATCATACTGTGCGGATTCTGAAGGTCCGGAAACCTCTGGTCACAGCTTCCGGACAGGATCTGGGATACAGAGTGGGATCAGGCCCGTTCTCCGGTGCAGGAGAGCGGGCTTTCTGAATGTAGGACCTGCTGCACTCCCGCAGAAGTATCGGTCTGCGGTACTTTGGCGTGCATCAGGCACCTTCATTATAGTACAGGCTGGTTTTCAAATCAAGGGTGAATTGTAATACATATGAAGAGAGCAAAAAGATACGCTTTTATTCACAAGGTCCGGTACTGGACAGAAATAGTCTCGGAATATTATAAACGGCCGGGGCGGGATGGATGGCCGGTCCGGAGGGCGGACAGAATGGATTCAATAATAGGGATCGGGGCAGCAGCTTCATCCTCGCTGCACTGCTCGATCAGAAGGTGCAGCTTACTGACAGCCGGGTTATCCAGGCGGATCTCCGGATGGAAGATCTCTCTGGAATCTATTTTGAGCGCACGGATCAGAGGGAATAAGATCTCCATTTTGGGATTCCCTTTATAATTTTCAATATTCATTACTGTACGCACATCGACGTCGATCTGGTCTGCAACCTGGTTTTGTGTGAGCCCCAGTTCACCGCGTGCCTTTTTACCGCATCGCCCAGGGGCTGGGAAAATTCCTGCATAGCTAGTCACCTCAAATCCATTGTACAATATAGCTCATTTTATTTAAATTCATTATAGTTCCCATTTTCACTGTATTTTAATACATTTTTCGCGAAAAATAAATAGGAAGCAAAAATTTAGCAACACATAGAGGAAAAACTGGTAATTTTTCAAAATTGGAAGTATAATAAAACCAATGGAGGAAGGAATATGATCTTATATTTTACAGGAACGGGAAACAGCGCTTTTATTGCAAAGCGGATCGCAGAAAAAACGGGAGATACGGCTGTGGATGTGTTTCCCATGATAAGGGAGAACGATTATGGGAAGCTCAGCTCCAGCCGGCCGTTTGTGGTGGTCTGCCCTACCTATGGCTGGCAGATCCCCCATGTGCTGGGAAACTGGCTGAAGAAAACGAGGCTTTCGAGGAAGCCGGAAGCTGTACTTTGTAATGACCTGCGGCGACGGGATCGGAAATGCCGGAGGGTATGCAAAACGGTTCTGTGAAAAAAAAGGGAATGGAATATATGGGCTGTGGAAAAGTAGTGATGCCGGAAAATTATGTGGCCATGTTCCCGGTGCCGGACAGGACGGAGGCAGAACACATCAGAAAAGAGAATCCGCTTCCGAAGGCAGAGATCTCGCTTCTGGACCGGTTCCTCAGCACCGTGGTGAATCCTGTGTTTTACAAGCTGTTCGTCCATGCGGGAAAATTCAGGACCACGGAAAGGTGTACAGGCTGCGGGGCCTGTGTAAGGCTTTGTCCCCTGTCCAATATCCGTCTGGAGGACGGGAGCCCTGTGTGGGGATCAGACTGTACCCACTGTATGGCCTGCATCTGCCGGTGTCCGGAACAGGCCATCGAATACGGAAAGGCCAGTCTGGGAAAACCCAGATACCAATGTCCGGGAGCCGGGGAGGGAAATAGGGGCCGCAAAAAATATATAAAAAATTTGCAGGAACCTCTTGCAAGTTTTGAAAAAGTGTTGTATTATATAAAAGATGCATCTGTAGCTCAGTGGATAGAGCAATGGCCTCCGGAGCCGTGTGCGTAGGTTCGATTCCTATCAGATGCATTTTTTGTTGCAGAAAATGCCTTTGGTGGCTTCCGGGCGGGAGCCAGGCGCGGGCCTAGCCCCGCAGGTCTGCCACCAGTCGCTTTGGTTTTTCCAGAAGGGCCAGGGCATCCAGAATGGATGTGGTACACAGGTCCGTACAGCTTAAGAGCTTTGAATAAGCGCCTTCTGCTCCGATGACGGAGATGGAAAGGGCGCTTTCTTTGCACATAAGGCAGTCGTTGCGGCCATTGCCGATGGAAACGCAGCGCTCCGGCCCCAGGGAGCGGACGATGGCCAGCTTGGAATCCATGGCAGAGCCGGCTGGAAAGGTCTGGATGGTCAGAGGAAGTCCCTGGCACATGGCCCTGGCGGTCCCGTGGGTATCCGCGGTGAGGACGTGGATCTGGAGATCCTTTGAAAGGCGGACCAGGGCCTCCCTTACCTCAGGAGGGATCTGGCCGTCCACGGCGATGGTGCCGTTATAATCTAAAACGAGAAAGGACAGGTCTAAGGTTTTATAGCCTGGGATTTGGATGTTCATGAGCGTTCTCCTGGTGTATGTTCCTGAAAAGTTTTTTAATTGGAAATATTGAAAAGACCCCGGTCATTTCTGGCCGGGATCTGCAGATCGGGCAGGGAGTTCTTTATTTTGTCACGGCCTTCCATAAAATATCGTGGCCCACGGTCTGGTAGAACATTTCCTTTACCTGCTCCGGCTCCTTTGTCTGGCCCAGGATCCACATGAGCTTGGTAACCGTGGCTTCCAGGGTCATATCGTAGGATTCGATGAGGCCGAAGGCGTTTTTGATCTTCTGGCCCACTTCATAAACGGACATGTTGCTGCCCTCCTGGGTCACCTGGGTGGTCATCACCACGATCTTTCCAGCCTGGGTCATTTTTTCGATGGAGTGGTAGAAATCACCGGACTCATAGGAGGGAAGACCGCCGACTCCAAAGGACTCGATGACCACGGCGTCGTAATGCTCTCCCATATAGTCCAGGATGGAAGACTCCATGGACGGGATCAGCTTTAAGAGAGCCACCCGGTCGTCCAGGTCATGGTAGAATCGGACATTTTCCCGGTCCTGCCACTTGTCGTCGATGTAGAACAGGATGTGCTCGTCCTGGATTACTGCCAGATAGGGGAAGTTGATGCTGGAAAAGGCATTGTAGCTCTTGGTGCGCTCCTTCTTTCCGCGGGTGCCGGCGATGACCTTTCCGTCAAAGACGATATTTACGCCGTGGGCCCGTTCACAGGAGGCGAACCGCAGGCTGTCCAGCAGGTTGGTGCGGGCGTCGGTCACATCCAGGTCGATGGGCTTCTGTGCGCCGGTGATGACGATGGGCTTTTTGGAGTGCTGGACCAGATAGGACATGGCGGCAGCAGTATAGGCCATGGTATCGGTGCCGTGGCAGATCACAAAGCCGTCGTAATTATCGTAGTTTTCCTCCAGCACCTGGCATAAAAGCTGCCAGTGCTTCGGATGGATATTGGTGCTGTCGATATTTAAGACCTGGATGGCCTCCACTTCACAAAAGGAACGGGCCGCCGGAACGTAGGACAGAAGCTCGTCTCCCGTAAGGAGCGGCGTCAGTCCGGAATCTCCGTGCTTGCAGGCGATGGTGCCCCCGGTCCCTAAAAGAAGAATATGTTTCATAGATGTATCCCCTTTCGTAGATATCATAGATACTGGTGATCGCTTTTTACCAATCATACCAAAAATCGACGGGAGGTTCAACTGTATGGAGAAGAAAATGAGAAAAAGGAGGTGACCGCCATGACTGGAATCCCCAGAGATCCTGTGATGCTTTTAAGCTACATCAATACCCAGCTGAGAGACTTTTATCCCAGCCTCGAAGAGCTTTGCAGCGCCCTTTCCCTGGATCGGGAAACCCTGGATGAGACCCTTTCATCCATTGATTATTTTTACGACAGGGATAAGAACCAGTATCTGTAAAGCGCGTCTTTCTGCATATCCGGCGGCATTTTCTGCCACACTGTTCCTATGGAAAACAGAATGAAGGATTTTTTAAAATGCGGCGCCGCCGGGTGGTGCATGGAGATCATATTTACGTCCCTGGTCTCCCCTGGCCTCCGGCGACCGGAGGCTTGTGGGGAAGACCTCTCTTTTTATGTTCCCCATTTACGGCATGGGGGCCTTTCTGGGCCCTTTCTGCCGGAGTCTGGACCGGTATCTTCTCCGGCCGGGAAAAACGGATCCGGCGGACCGGCTCCTGCGTCATGGACTGAGGGACATGGCGCTTATTTTTACTGCGGAATATGTGACAGGGCGGCTCCTCCGGTCCCTTAGGGCCTGCCCCTGGGATTACACCGGCTGCCGGTTCAGTGTGGACGGCCTCATACGGCTGGATTTTGCCCCGCTCTGGTTCGGGGCCGGACTTTTTGTTTGAGAGGATCACCCAGGGAAAAGATCCGGTAAATCCTGCGTAAAGAAGATGTAAAACGGCGGGAAATCCCGGGGATTTTCTTGCAATCGGCAGGATAGTTTTATATAATAGGAAGATGACGCCGGGGCCGCCGGGACAGGACAAAAGCGGCCGCCTGGAAACCGTCAAAAATACGAAAAAGGTGAGGATTATGATTCGACTTATTTTAGTGGCTGTGACGCTGATCGGTTTTCTGACCCTGGGATATCCGCTTCTGGCGGCCCAGAATTCTCTTGGAAAAAAGGATCCCCATGCCAGGGACGTGGAGAGCCTTAAGATCGTCCAGTATATGTTTTCCCTGATCCTGAAGCTGGCGGGGATCACTGTCACCGTCAAAGGGGCGGAGAATATACCCAGAGACAGGGCGGTGCTTTTTGTGGGAAACCACAGGAGCTATTTTGATATCCTGGTGGGCTACACCACAGTACCGGGCTTCGTGGGCTTTGTGGCGAAAAAGGAGATGGAGAAGATCCCCCTTTTAAGGAGCTGGATGAAGAACGTCAACTGCCTGTTCCTGGACAGAAAGGATATCAAGGCCGGTCTAAAAACGATCCTGGAGGGGATCGAAAAGGTAAAAAACGGGATCTCCGTCTGGATCTTTCCCGAGGGTACCAGAAACCGGAATAAGGATCTGAAGGAGCTTCTGGTATTTAAAGAGGGGAGTCTTAAGATCGCGGAAAAATCCGGCTGTCCGGTGGTTCCTGTGGCCATGGTGGGAACGGCAGAGGCCTTTGAAAGCCATTTTCCGTTTATCCGTCCGTCCCATGTGACGGTTTATTATGGAGAGCCGTTTTATATAAAGGAGCTGGAGCCGGACCAGAGAAAGCACGCCGGAGCCTACACAAGAGAGAAAATCGTAAAAATGCTGGGGGAGATACAGAATGAAAACGCCTGATCTGAAGGAATGCAGAGAAAAGCTGGACGGGATCGACCGGGAGATCGTCCGGCTGTTTGAGGAACGCATGGCCGTCTGCGGCCAGGTGGCAGAGTATAAGATCGAGACAGGAAAGGCTGTTTATGACGGAGAGCGGGAAAAGCAGAAGCTTGCCGCAGTCCGGGAGATGGCAGCGGGAGACCAGAATAAGGAGGCGGTGGAGGAACTGTTCACACAGCTCATGACCATGAGCCGCAGATACCAGTACAGCCTTCTGTGCGCCAGGAAAAAACACCGCCCCTGGGCTTTACAGAGGTGGAGGAGATCCGGAAAAGGGACGTCCGGGTGGTGTTCCAGGGCGTGGAGGGCGCGTACAGCCACGCGGCCGTCCGCATGTATTTCGGGGAGGATGCAGACGCCTACCATGTGGAAAAATTCGAGGACACGATCAGGGAGCTGGAGAGGGGGCAGGCGGATTATGCAGTGCTTCCCATTGAAAACTCCACCGCCGGCTTCGTTATCACCAACTATGACCTGTTATCCAGATATGACAATTATATCGTGGGAGAGATCTATGTGCCTGTGGACCATGTGCTCTTAGGGGTCCCCGGAGCGTCAGTCTCAGATGTGAAGACGGTGTATTCCCATAACCAGGCGCTGATGCAGTGCTCAGAGTATCTGGACAGCCACGGGGACTGGAACCAGGTAAGCGTGTTAAATACGGCGGCTGCCGCAAAAAAGGTCATGGAGGAAGGGGATAAGACCCAGGCAGCCGTGGCCAGCCGTACCGCCGGAGAGCTTTACGGCCTTGCGGAGCTTAAGACCTCCATCAGCAATGAGAGGGGAAATACCACCCGGTTCCTGGTACTTTCCAGAGAGCCGGTCTATGAGAAAAAGGCGTCTAAGGTGACCGTCACCTTTGAAGTCCCCCATGTCAGCGGTTCCCTGTATAAGATCCTTGGAAATTTTATCTTCAACGGAGTCAACATGCGTATGATCGAGTCCAGGCCCATCCCCGACAAGCCCTTTGAATACCGGTTTTTTGTGGATATCGAAGGGAATCTGAGCCATGCTCCGGTGCATAACGCCCTGGCAGGGATCCAGGCCGAGGCCTCGTCCATGAAGATTCTGGGCAATTATTAGGAGGGGTGCGTAAAATGGCAGTCCGTATGTTTGCAGCCATTGAGGTGGGGTCCTTTGAGCTGGAGATGGGGATCTACGAGATCTCCGGGAAAAACAGGATCCGGCAGGTGGATCACGTCCGTCATGTGATCTCCCTGGGAAGCGATACATATAATGACAGGAAGATCAGCTACGAAATGGTGGAGGAGCTATGCCGGGTGCTGGAGGACTTTTCCAGGATCATGAAGGGCTACCGGATCACTGAATACCGGGCCTATGCCACCAGCGCCATGCGGGAGGCGAAGAACAGCCGGATCGTTCTGGAGCAGATCCGGGTCCGCACCGGGCTTACGGTCCAGATCATCAGCAACTCAGAGCAGAGACTTCTGACCTATAAGGCCCTGGCTGTGGCAGACGATGAGTTTGATCAGAATATCCGCAAGGGAACGGCCATCCTGGACGTGGGGTTTGGAAGCATGCAGATCTCCCTGTTTGACGAAAAGCTCCTGGTATCCACAGAAAACCTTCCCTGGGTGTCCTAAGGATCGGAGAGCTTTTAAAGAACGTAAGCTCCACTGCAGAGGGGACCCGGCGGATCATCGGGGAAATGGTGGAAAGCGAGCTCTCCAACTACCAGAAGATGTACCTGGAGGAGCGCCGGATCAAGCATGTCATCGGAACTGGAGAGAATATCATGTACCTGTTCCGGTACGAGGACGGGGGAAAACCGCTCCAGTGGGTCACCAGGGAGCAGTTCGACCGCCTTTATGAAAGATTGTCCGGGATGGATCCAGAAGCGGTGGAGGAGCAGTTCGGCGTCAGCGCAGAGTATGCGCCCCTGCTTCTTCCCAGCGCTGTCATTTATAAAAAGTTCCTGGAAATGACCGGGGCCGAGGCCATCTGGATCCCGGGAACCAGGCTCTGCGACGGGATCGCAGCCGAATATGCCCTGGATAAGAAGCTGATCCAGCTGAAGCATAATTTCGACAACGACATCATAAGCGCATCCCGGGACATGGCCAGGCGCTACCGGTGCCAGGGCAGCCATTCAGACCTGGTGGAGTCCTATGTGCTCCAGATCTTCGACGCCATGAAGCGCTATCATAAAATGGGAAGCAGAGAGCGGCTGCTCCTGCAGATCGCCGTGATCATCCACTCCTGCGGAAAATTCATCAGTGTCAGGAATGCCAATGAATGTGCATATAATATCATCATGTCCACGGAGATCATCGGCCTCTCCCACCTGGAACGGGAGATCGTTGCCAATGTGGTCCGCTACAACATCCGGGATTTTGACTATAACATGGTCCGCATGGAGGCTGGTCCGGAGCTGTCCTCCGGCTCTCTTCCCGACCAGAGCGACGCCACGATCCTGACCGCGAAGCTCACGGCCATGCTCCGGCTGGCCAATTCCATGGACAGGAGCCACGGGCAGAAGCTTAAGGACTGCAGGATCACAGTGAAGGATAAGACACTTACGGTGTCTGCGGAATATTCCGGGGATATTACCCTGGAGGCGGTTTCCTTTGAACAGAAGGCGGCTTTCTTTGAAGAGATCTTTGGGATCCGCCCGGTGCTGAAGCAGAAAAGGAGAGTATAAAATGGCAGCAAAAGAGACCTGTTTTACAGATCCGTCCAATTACGTAAATAGAGAGCTGAGCTGGCTGGAGTTCGACCACCGCGTCCTGGGAGAGGCCAGGGATAAGACGACGCCCCTGTTTGACCGTCTGAAATTTTTAAGCATCACGGCCTCCAACCTGGATGAGTTTTTCATGGTCCGGGTGGCGTCCTTAAAGGACATGGTCCATGCAGGCTATACAAAGCCGGACATCGCGGGCATGACGCCGGTGGAGCAGCTGGAAAAGATCAGCGCCAGGACCCATGAGCTGGTGGGGCAGCAGTACAGCACCTACAACCGGGCCCTGCTCCCGGCCTTAAAGCAGGCGGGGCTGGAGGTGATCGGACAGCACGAGGATCTGACGAAGGAGCAGGGAGAATTTGTGGACCGGTATTTTAAGGAAGAGGTATATCCGGTCTTAACGCCCATGGCTGTGGATTCCTCCCGTCCCTTTCCCCTGGTCCGCAATAAATCTTTAAATATCGCGGCCCTTTTACGGAAAAAGGAAGGAGACAGGGAGCTGGAATTCGCCATGGTCCAGGTGCCGTCGGTGCTTCCCAGGATCGTCGTTCTTCCGGAAACAGAGAGACCGGATGGAAGCCGCCTCCGCCATGTGATCCTCCTGGAGGAGGTCATCGAGCGGAACATGAAGCAGCTCTTTTTAAATTATGATATCATCACCTCCCATCCCTTCCGGATCATGCGGAACGCCGACTTCTCCCTGGACGAGGAGGAAGCGGTGGATCTTCTGGAGGAGATCGAAAAGCAGTTAAAAAAGAGGCAGTGGGGCGAGGTGATCCGCCTGGAGATCCAGGAAAAGCCGGATAAACGGCTCCTTAAGGTATTAAAAAAGGAGCTGATGGTCAACGAGGAGGATATTTTCCAGATCCCCGGCGCCCTGGACCTGACTTTCCTTATGAAAATGTACGGGATGGAGGGCTTTGACCATTTAAAGACGCCGGGATACACGCCCCAGCCAGTACCGGCGCTGATGAATGACGACGATATCTTCACCAATATCCGGAAGGGAGATATCCTGCTGATGCATCCCTATGAAAGCTTCGATCCGGTGGTGGATTTCGTCCGGACGTCGGCAAAGGATCCAGATGTGCTGGCCATCAAGCAGACCCTTTACCGGGTCAGCGGAAATTCCCCCATCATCGCGGCTCTGGCTGCGGCGGCGGAAAACGGGAAACAGGTTTCCGTGCTGGTGGAGCTGAAGGCCAGGTTTGACGAGGAAAATAACATCCTCTGGGCCAAGAAGCTGGAAAAGGCCGGCTGCCATGTGATCTATGGCCTTGTGGGCTTAAAGACCCATTCCAAGATCACGCTGGTGGTCCGCCGGGAAGAGGACGGCATCCGCCGGTACGTGCATCTGGGTACAGGAAACTATAACGACTCCACGGCCAGGCTGTATACGGACTGCGGGATCATGACGTGCCACCCGGAGATCGGCGAGGACGCCACGGCCGTGTTCAATATGCTGTCCGGCTACTCAGAGCCCCTGACCTGGAATATGCTGGCGGTGGCTCCCCTGTGGCTCAGAAATAAGTTCCTGCGGCTCATCGGACGGGAGACGAGACATGCCAGAGAGGGCCGTCCGGCTTCTATTACGGCCAAGATGAACTCCCTCTGCGATAAGGATATCATTGCCGCCCTTTACGAGGCGTCCTGCGCCGGGGTGAAGATCCGTCTGGTGGTGCGGGGCATCTGCTGCTTAAAGGCCGGGATCCGGGGACTTTCAGAGAACATCGAGGTCCGATCCATTGTGGGAGAATTCCTGGAGCACGCCAGGATCTTTATTTTTGAAAACGACGGCGCGGAAGAGATCTATATGGGAAGCGCCGACTGGATGCCCAGAAACCTGGACCGGCGGGTGGAGATCCTGTTCCCTGTGGTCTGCGAAGCCCTGAAGGACCGGATCCGGAATTACATGGAGATGGAGCTGGAGGATAATTTAAAGGCCCATGTGCTGCAGCCCGACGGGACCTTTGAAAAGCCCGACCGCAGGGGAAAAGCGCCGGTGGGCTCCCAGGCGGCTCTCTGCGCCCTGGCTGTGAAGGCAGCGGCGGAGGCCAGGAAGAAAAATGGAAGCGAAACGCCGTCCCGGGTGTTTATCCCGGTGGAAAGACAGGAATAAAAAGGAGTCCGTTTAATGGAAGAAACAGTTTATAAAGCGCCCAGAGCCCAGGAAGGCCGGACCGGACTGGTGCTGGAGGGGGGCGGCATGCGGGGGATCTACACCGCCGGGGTGCTGGACGTGTTCATGGAAAACGGCATCGGCTTTGACGGGGTCATGGGAGTTTCCGCAGGGGCGATCCACGGCTGCTCCCTGGTATCCGGCCAGATGGGCCGTAGCATCCGCTATTATAAAAAATACTGCCGGGACAAGCGGTTCATGAGCTGGCAGAATTTTTTCCGCACCGGGGACGTGGTAAATGAAAAGTTCTGCTATCATGACCTGCCGGAGCGGCTGGATCCCTACGATTATGAGGCCTTCAACGCTTCAGATACGGCTTTTTATGTGACCTGCACCAATGTGGAGACCGGAAAGCCGGAATACCTGCGGATCACAGATATGAAAAAGCAGATCGACCTGATGCGGGCGTCGGCTTCGCTGCCATACGCCTCCAGGATCGTGGAGGCCGGAGGAAAAAAGCTGCTGGACGGCGGCTGCTCTGACAGCATCCCGGTACGGGCCTTCCAGAGGCTGGGTTACGGGAGGAATGTGGTGGTCCTGACCCGGCCGGAGGGCTATGTGAAAAAGCCGGAGCGGCGGGGGCTGGCCCGGGTCTTCTACCGGAGATATCCGGCCTTTGTGAAGGCCCTGGAGTCCAGGCCGGAAGCGTATAACCGTACTGTGCGGGAGATCGGGGAAATGGAGCGGGCCGGGGAGGTCTTTGTGATCCGGCCGTCAGAGGCATTAAAGATCGGCCGTATGTCCCATGACCGGGAGGAGATCGTGGAAGCGTATAAGCTGGGCCGGAGGGACGCGAAAAAGGCTCTGGGAGCTTTAAAGCTATGGCTGGGGGAGAAAAGCAATGGATAAGGCATGGATCTTTCTTCTGATCTTTTTAGGAACGCTGGCAGCAGCGGGAGCCATAAGCGTCTGGATCATCCAGAGAAAGCTGAGGCAGGTCTCCAGATCCATGTTCGGGACCGATTCCCTTCTGGAGGGCCTGGAACAGCAGGAGGAGCGGATCGCGGAAACGCCCAGGTCCGTATCCTCCATGACAAGCATATACCTGCCCCAGATCGCAAAGGATTTTCCGGAATTTTCCCTGGAGGAATTTCGGAAAAAATCAGAAAACAGCCTGAACGCGTTCCTGTCTGCTCTGGAGACACAGGAGCTTTCTTCTCTGGCCGGGATCTCTGAAAGCCTGAGGAACCAGGCGCGTCTGCGGATCGATGACCAGGACCGCCAGGGGATCCGGGAGCAATTCCGGAACGTGAAGATCCACCAGACAGCCATTTCCCGGTATGAAAAGCGTCCCGGCTGCTGTGCGGTGACCTTCCAGTCCGCTGTGGAGTACGTTTATGGAAGGACCAGGAACGGAGAAAAGGAAGTAATGCCGGACCGGATCCAGACCCGGTATGATATGGAATGGATCTATATTCAGGATCCGGAGCGGTACGGACAGGCTGCGGGAGGAGCTGTGGGAGTAAGTTGCCCCAACTGCGGCGCGCCCATTAAAAATCTGGGAGCGAAATTTTGTGAATACTGTGGATCAGCGGTGGAGGTCATCAACAGCCGCGTCTGGTCCCTGGAGCATATAAAGGAGGACAGGTAAGATGAAGACCTATAAGATCGCTGTGATCCCCGGTGACGGCGTAGGGCCGGAGGTTTTAAAAGAGGGAATGAAGGTTCTGAAGCGGGCAGCGGAGTGTTCCGGAGCCTTTTCCTTTGAGGATACCTGGTTTCCCTGGGGCTGCGGGTACTATCTGGAGCATGGGCAGATGATGCCCGGGGATGGGATCCGGATCCTGGAGGGCTTTGACGCCATTTATCTGGGCGCGGTGGGCGATCCCCGGGTGCCGGACCATATTCCCTGTGGGATCTTCTTTTGAAGATCCGGAAAAGCTTTGACCAGTATGTGAACCTGCGGCCGGTAAAGCTCCTTAGAGGAGCTCCCCTGCCCCTTAAAGGATGCGGCCCGGGAGGATATCCATATGACCTTTATCCGGGAAAACAGCGAGGGAGAGTATGCGGGCAGCGGAAGCTGGCTGTTTAAGGGAAAGCCCAATGAGGTGGTGATCCAGGACGGCGTGTTCTCCCGGACCGGCTGCGAGCGGATCATCCGCTACGCCTTTGAGACGGCCAGGAAGGAAAAACGGAGCCTGACCAGCATCAGCAAGGCCAATGCCTTAAACTATTCCATGGTATTCTGGGACCAGATTTTTCAGGAACTGTCCGCAGAGTATCCAGATGTGGAGACCCACTCCTATCTGGTGGATGCAGCCAGTATGTTTATGGTAAAGGATCCGTCCAGATTCCAGGTGGTGGTCACCAGCAATTTGTTTGGAGACATCCTGACAGACCTGGGGGCAGCCATCGCCGGGGGGATGGGACTGGCAGCGGGAGCCAACCTGAATCCGGAACGGAAGTATCCGTCTATGTTTGAGCCCATCCATGGCTCGGCCCCGGATATTGCGGGCCGTGGGATCGCCAACCCCATGGCCTCTGTGTGGGCCGCCTCCCAGATGCTGGATTTCTTTGGCCATGAGGACTGGGGAACACGGGTCCTGGAGGCGCTGGAGGCAGTTTTAGAGGACGGAAGGATCCTGACGCCGGATCTGGGCGGTACGGCTTCCACGTCCCAGGTGGGCGATGCCATTGCCCGGAAGCTGGCAGAGGGAGGAAAGGGCTGATGGATGGCCGGTATTTCCAGGTGATCGCGCGGATCCATACGGATTTTCCCACCAAGTTCGGGATCCCGCGCCAGAGCGGCCTGATTCCGGATCTGAAGGCGGAGATCGTTTTTGAGCCGGAGTACAGGAATCCGGATGCCCTGAGGGGCATTGAGGAGTTTTCCCACCTGTGGCTCATCTGGGAATTTTCCGGGGCTGTCCGGAAGGAATGGTCCCCGACGGTGCGGCCCCCCAGGCTGGGAGGAAATACGCGGATGGGCGTTTTTGCCACCCGGTCCCCCTTCCGGCCCAATCCGGTGGGGCTTTCCTCCGTGCAGCTGGATTCCGTGGAGCTTCACACGGACCGGGGGCCGGTGCTCCATGTTTCCGGCGCAGACCTTATGGACGGGACGCCCATTTACGATATCAAGCCGTATCTGGCCTTTGCAGACAGCCACCCGGATGCCCTGGGGGGCTTTACGGACCAGACCCGGAAATACGGTCTTTCTGTGGAGATTCCGGAAATGCTGCTTGAAAGGATCCAGGAGAAAAAGAGAGAAAGCCTGAAGGCCGTGCTGGCCCACGATCCCAGGCCGTCCTACCAGGACGACCCGGAGCGGGTATACGGCATGGAATTTGCAGGATATGAAATTAAATTCATGGTGGAAAATGGGATCCTCCGGGTCACGGATATTGAGCTCCGCTGAGTCTTAGGAGGGATCCCGGGAGATGCCGGTCTTCGTCAGAGGGCCGGTTTTTTTTATTTTTTTCTTCTCCTCTTTTCTTTTCCCGGCAGCTCCACGATGATCAGATCATTCATGCGGATGGCCTGGTCTTTGAGACGTTCTCTGGCGGAGGGGATGTAGTGTTCCAGGATCGGCAGGAGGATCAGAGCCGTGGTCCCGGCGGTGAAGCCGCCGTTATAAAGCACCAGACCGCCGTGGAGAGCACTGGTGGCCGTACACATGGAGGCGCACATGAAGCCGGCGGCCAGTCCGGCACGGATCCCATAGCGTCCTACGATGGGGCAGAGGCCGGTGGCAAAGGCCACGCCGTTTATGTAGCCCTGGGTAGAGATGGTCCAGGCGATCTCCCGGCCGTCCATGCGGCAGAGCACCAGGGTCACCAGATACAGGAGCAGATATCCTGCCAGAATGGGCCAGACGTTCCTGGGATGCTGTCCCATGGCAGAAAAGGTCAGGGCTGCCACGGTGACGCCGATGGTGGGGCCAGTGAAGCCGGCCCCCTCGGTAAAGTGGGTGATCAGGTGGATGTAAAGAAGGAACAGGAAGCCATAGCAGCCGATGTTGATGAGACAAAGGGGCATGCCGTATTTTTCAGCAAAGTTGCTGGAGTAGCCCGTGTCCGTCACCAGATGGCGGAAGCCCTTAAAGCTCCTTCCGTTGAAGATATATCCGGCTATGGTGCAGAGAGAAAATGCCGCCAGGAAAAAAAGGGTGGCAAAGCTCCGGTAAGACCGGTTAAAGTAGTCGTAAATGACGTTGTCCGCCGTCAGAGCCTGGGGAGGCTCGATTCCCATGGTCCGGTACATGAAATTAAATACAAAAAAGCCGAAGATCCCAAAGGCAAGGCCGCCGTTGTAAAGGTTATAGCCCTTGTGCCACGCCCTGGCTCCGGGAAGGATGGCCGGGAGCACGAAGGCCAGCAGAATGGAAAAAAGGATGGCCAGGACCACTCCGGAGACCGTCAGCCGGACCTGTCCGTATACAAAATCGTCTCCCAGGGTGTAGCGGAACAGGAATTCACTGATAAAGGGGGCAAAGGAGGTGGCGAACATACAGATGTGGAGGTTCTCCTTGAAATCCAGCCCCTTCCGCTTCATATAAAGAAAGGGAGCCAGAAAGCACGGCCACATGTTTAAAAAGTTCAGACCGTAAAAACAGTGGGCCACCACAAGAAAGTAGCCTGCCAGGGTATTGGCGTGGGAATCGCCCTTTAACAGTACCATAAAGAAAAAACAGGCCAGGCCGCAGGCTCCGGCATTGAGAAAGGCGCTGGACAGCCCTCCGATGGCCAGATAGTCAGTGACCAGGGGGCAGGGAGAGATCATGATCCTGCGCCAGTCCAGGAAGACGTGGCCCCATTCGCCCACGAAGCAGGCGGCGGCCAGGGAAGCCAGAAGAAAGAGGATGGAAAAGCCCAGGGCAGTGCCGTTGATGATGCGGCTGTTGGAGGCGGGGACAGAGGGACGATGGTTCATGGGGATCTTCTCCTTTGTATCTTTATGCAGGGCAGATGCCGGACGGCGAAGACCGGCTGTATTGCTTATAATTATAGCATCGGGGCAGAGGGCGTTCAAGGAAAACGGAAAAAGTATGTTTTTTTATACAAGAGGAATTGTGCAAAAAATTTGTTAAAAAAATAAAATTCAAAATTAAGTGCCGGTTAAGATGCGTCCTTCTCTATGGATTCCGGGAAAAAGCTGTGTTATGATGCTGTCAGCTTAAGGAAAAGAGGTATGAGATATGGCAAGTGCGATCAGTGTGATCATGATGATCTTAATCGGGCTGGTGGGAGGAGTCCCGACCCTGGCGATCACGGCCTGCATTCCGGTGATGATCGTGTGGAAGATCTACCGGAAGGTAAAATTCGGCTATTCCATCTATCGTTAAAATAAATGTGAAAACTCCTTGTGAAAAGAGTCTGGCCTGCCAAAAGGCCGGACTTTTTTCTTTTCCGAAAAACTTAACGGAATCTTAACATAAAAATACGAGGGCATATGGTATACTTGTAAAAATAGAAATGGAGCGTTTCATGAAACAGCATACAGTTATAAAAAACAGCCTGATCACGGCGGGGATCCTGGGGGCGGCCACCGGCTTCTGCTTTCTGATCCAGGAGGCGGCGGAATCCGACACCCATGTGCCCCTTCTGTTCGTCCTGGCGGTGCTTTTTATTTCCAGGTTCACAGACGGATATATTTATGGGATCGTGGCGTCCATGATCGCGGTGGTGGGCGTCAATTATGTGTTCACCTATCCGTATTTTGCCATTGATTTTACCATAACCGGATACCCGGTGACATTCATTGCCATGCTGGCTGTGGCGTGCAGCGTCAGTGCTCTGACGACCCAGATCAAAAAGCAGGAGCAGATCCGCCTGGAGGCAGAAAAGGAAAAGATGCGGGGGAACCTTTTAAGGGCCGTATCCCACGACATACGGACGCCCCTGACCTCCATTATGGGGGCCGCGTCTGTGGTCCTGGAAAATTACGGGGAGCTGTCTGACGAAAAGCGGATGGACTTTTTAAAGGACATCCGGGAGGAGTCCCAGTGGCTCATCCAGATCGTGGAAAACCTCCTTTCCATCACCCGGATCGGCGATAACGGCGGCAGCGCCAGCATCGATAAGCAGGAGGAGATGGTGGAGGAGATCGTGGGCAGCGCGGTGCTGAAATTCCGGAAGCGTTATCCGGATGTGGAGGTGGCCGTCCGGCTCCCGGAGGATCCCCTGCTGGTGCCCATGGACGGCATCCTCATCGAGCAGGTGCTGGTGAACCTGATGGAGAATTCTGTCCTCCATGGAAAACATACCTCAAAAGTGGAGGTCTCCGCAGAAGAAGAGAAGGACCGGGTGGTCTTTTATGTGGATGACGACGGGGCAGGGATCCGTCCATCGGCCCTTCCGAAGCTGTTTGAGGGCACCTTCCGCCAGGGAGATGAGGAGAGCTGCGATTCCAGACGGAATATGGGCATCGGTCTTTCTGTGTGCATGAGCATCATCCGGGCCCACCAGGGAGATATGAAGGCAGAAAACAGGAAAGAGGGAGGAGCCAGGCTGAGCTTCTGGCTTCCCATGGAAAGAGGTACAGATCAGTGGAGATAAAAGACAGGATTTTAGTGGTAGAAGACGACAAGAGGATCAGCAGCTTTTTTTAAGACTGTTCTGGAATCCAACCGTTATGACGTGATCATGGCGTCCACCGGCTCGGAGGCGTACAGCCTGATCACATCCCAGTGCCCGGATCTGGTGATCCTGGACCTGGGACTGCCGGATATGGACGGTATGAACATCCTGCGGAGCGTCCGGGAGTGGTCCTCCATGCCGGTGATCGTGGTTTCCGCCAGGACCCATGAGAAGGACAAGGTGGAGGCCCTGGATCTGGGAGCTGACGATTATATCACCAAGCCCTTCGGAACGTCGGAGCTTCTGGCCCGCATCCGCACGGCCATCCGCCATTCCCGGGCGGCCTTTTTAAACCAGGGCGGCGCGCCCACGGGCACCTTTGTATCCGGCGGACTCACCATCGACTATGATAAGCACCGGGTATTTGTGGACGGGACCGATGCGGGACTGACCCAGAACGAGTATAAGATCGTCAGCCTTCTGGGGAAATATGCCGGGAAGGTGATGACCTATGATTCCATCATCAAGGAGATCTGGGGGCCCAACATGAAAAACGACAACCGGATCCTTCGGGTCAACATGGCCAATATCCGCCGGAAGATTGAAAAAAATCCTGCGGAGCCCCAGTATATTTTCACGGAGGTGGGCGTGGGCTACCGGATCGTGGAGCCGGATTAAGGGGCGGCCAGGGCATCGATGGAACGGAAGGTATAGCCCATTTCCTCCCAGCTGGTCAGAAGCTCGTCAAGGATGGCGGCGTTGGTGGAGGAGGTACTGTGGAGAAGGACAATGGCTCCTGGGTGGATACGGCCCAGGAGCTTTTTAAATGCCTCTTCTTTTGAAGGCTGCCTATCCTGGTACCAGTCCACGTAGGCCAGGCTCCAGAAGAAGGTGTGGTAGCCCAGGTCCTTTGCCATCTGAAGGTTTTCCACGCTGTATTTTCCCTGGGGCGGCCGGTAGTATTTTGGCATGGCCTGGCCAGTGATCTCCTGGAATTTTTCCTCCAGGCTGGTGAGCTCCTTCTGAAAGTCTTCCTTTGAAGCGATCTTTGACATGTCCGGGTGGTGATAGGTGTGGTTGGCTACGATGTGGCCTTCGGAGATCATGCGCTTCACCAGGTCCGGGCTGGTCTCCAGGTAGTTTCCCACCACAAAAAAGGCTGCCGGGACCCGGTGCTTTTTCAGGGCGTCCAGGATCGCCGGAGTATTGCCGTTTTCATAGCCGGCGTCAAAGGTGAGATAGAGGACCTTTTCATCGGTCATCTGGGCATAGGAGGCGTTGTACTGCATAAGCTCGTCGGCGGTGGCGTTGGCTGTCGGCGGCTTGCCTTCAGTCTGGAAGCTCAGGCCCCAGTTCCCGTCGGCGCTGGCAGCCGCAGGGGCGACCGGTCCGCTCCTTTGCTCTTTTACAGAAGCGGCCAGGGATCCGGCTCCAAAGGAGAAGCAGAATAAAAGGAGAACAGAGATCATTTTTTTGAAATTCATGAAAGTATCTCCATCCTATACAGATCTTTCTAGGAGCATATGAAAGGGAGTGCTGGGAAATGCCGGGAAACCAGTGGAAACGGAAGGAAAAATGTGGTAAGATAAGCGGGCAGAAAGGATGAGAATATATGAAGATACGGATTCGGAGACTTCTTGTGCCGGTGTTCTGGCTGCTGGCTGTGGCCTGCCTGATCGAGCTTCCCCTGGGGCAGACCACGATTTTTGGAGAGGATGTGATCCTCTGGGACACACTTTTCAGGGCCGTGGCGGCTTCTCCGGTGCTGATCCATTTTTACAGGGAGGACGCGGTGTTCAGAGGAAAGGAACGCTGGGGATGGAAGGAGGCTGCCCTTTGGGCGGCAGCGGGCTTCGGCCTTTCTCTTCTGGCGACCCTGGCAGTCCAGGTCCTTTCGCGGGCCGGTCTCCAGGCGGATATGTCCATGGTGGAGGAAAACCTGCTGTCGGGTCCGCTGTGGCTGGAGCTTACGGTGCTCCTGGCGGCTTCTCCGTTTCTGGAGGAGATCTTTTTCCGGGGGATCTTATTCCAGCGGCTGAAGGAGCTGATGTCTGTGAAGGCGGCGGCAGTGGTTTCTGCCCTGGTATTCGGCCTGTACCATGGGACTCTCACCCAGGGGATCTATGGATTTTTCATGGGACTGGCGCTGGCCTGGGGCATGGAAAGGACCCAGACGGTGAAAGCGCCGGTGGTGGTCCACATGGCAGCCAATCTGGCGGGACTTCTGGCGGCAGCCGTAAATCTGCCATAAAGTCGTAAGAGAAACGTAAATATATCATAATCATAACGTAATGAGGCAATGGTATAATATCATAGACATTATACCATTGCGCATCTGGTTTCTGCGTTTATCGCAGAGATCCAGGCGCTTCATTCCCCCCGGATGGGATAATCAGCAGCATAAAGACAGGAAGGAAATGCGACATGAAAAAGAAAAATCTGATCAAAGGCGGCGCAGCAGGGCTCCTCACGCTCCTTTTGACGGCGGCTATGGGCTGCTTTGCCAGCTTTGCATATGACAGCGCGTCCTTAAAGACGTGTACAGTGGAGAACCGGAATACGGTGGTGATCACCGGAACGGCTGAAAAAGACATGCCCCAGGAGACGGTCCCAGAGACCTTAGAGGACGGGACCGTGGTGCCTCCGGAGACGGAGGTTCCCGACGACGGCTATTATTATCTGTTTGAGCTGCAGCCCTATGAGACAGGGATCGGATCCCGGACGGACTATGCGGCCTGGTGCGATAAAACGGAAAAGCTGAAATTCAGCCTTCCTTTTTCCGGGGGAGATTCAGATCCCAGGCTGTATTCCCGGTTTGTGGTGGCCCTTAAGATCGGGGATACCTACCAGGCCATCAGCGCTCCCATTTATGTGACCAATCCCGGCGACGTGGCTTCCTTTACCGAGGAGTATCCGGAGGCCATGAGCAAAAAGGGGCTTCTGATCGAGCTGGATATGCTGGGAGACGCCATGGAGTTAGGCGTAAAGCACACCACCATCAATATCCCCTACCACCACATCATCGGAGGGAACCTGAAATACCACTATAACGGAAAGGACTATTATTTCAACGAGGAACTGATCGCCAGCTACGATAAGATGATCAGCTCCTTCTCCAATAAAGGGATCATCGTCACGGCCATCCTCTTAAACGGCTGGAACGACGCCCACCCAGAGCTCCACGAGGCCGGCCTGGCAAAGAGCAGCAGCGCCTTTTACTACGGCTTCAACGTGTCCACGCCGGAGGGATATGAGACCACCAGGGCCTTATTCTCCTTTATGGCAGAGCGGTATTCCGGTGCGGATTATAAGCATGGCCGGGTATCCAACTGGATCGTGGGAAATGAGGTAAACAACAATAAAAACTGGAACTACGTGGGGCCCATGGATCTGGCGTCCTACACGAAGCTTTATGAAAAGAATTTCCGTGTGGCATATACGGCCATCAAGAGCCGCAGTAAGAATGCCCGCGTGTTCTTTTCCACGGACTATGAGTGGAAAAAGCAGAATACGAACCTCCAGTATGCAGCCAAGGATTTCATCGACCTTTTCAACGCCGGGATCAGTGCTGAGGGAAATATCGAATGGGGTCTGGCCTACCACCCGTATCCGTATCCTATGACGGAGCCGGAATTCTGGGACGACGACCAGACAGGAATGGTAAACGAGACCTTCGAGTCCCCGGTGGTCAATTTTAAGAACCTCCATGTTCTGACGGATTATTTCCAGCAGGCCCATATGCGGACGGCCGGAGGGCAGGTGCGCCATATCATCCTTTCCGAGGAGGGCTTCACCTCTGACAGCATTTCCAGGGGAAAGGTATACGATATCCAGGCGGCGGCCTTTGCCTATGCCTACTATCTGGTGGACAATAACCCCTATATCGACGCCTTTATATTAAACCGTCAGGTGGACGCCATCACGGAGGTGGAGACCTCCTGTGCCTTCGGGCTCTGGACCGTGGATATGTCCAGGCCGGATAAGGTGATCGCCGTAATGCCGAAGAATATCTACCAGGTATTTAAACATATCGATACAAGGAAATCCCTGCGGTATTCGGAGTTTGCAAAGTCCATTGTGGGAATTTCCGACTGGAGCGAGGTGATCCCTGGATTTGATCCGGAAAAGTACCAATAAACAATACCAATAAACGGAAAAATATTTTTGGGAAATTGTAGAAAACGTGGAAATTCGGCCGGTTTATTGACAAATTTCCGGCAGTAGCCTATAATCGGAGCTTGAAATAAGCCGATCGCTGACAGCATTTAACTAGAAAGACGACAGCTTGGTATAAGTCAGATGGCGTATGATTATAGGAGGATGGATCATGGCAAGAAAAACGAATGCTGCTGTGAAAGAGGCAACTGCAAAAACAACGGCCGCAAAGGCTGCGGCTGTGAAAGAAACAACGGTAAAAGAGGTTCCGGCGACGGCTTCCGAAGGCAAGTCCGCAGAGCCGGCTAAGGAAGCTAAGAAGGCTCCCGCCAGAAAGACGGCTGTCAGAAAAGCTCCGGCTGCAAAGCCTGCGGAGGTAAAGAGCAACGTTTACGTACAGTTTGCAGGAAAGGAATTTTCTGAGAGCAGCCTGACAGAGGCTGTGAAGGAAGCGTATACGGCTCTTGGAAACAGGGCGGAGGATATCCGGACCATTGATATTTATGTAAAGCCGGAGGAGAGTGTCGCTTACTATACAGTAAACGGCCAGGGCTCCGATGAATTTAAGATCCAGCTGTAAAAACGGCGGATGGGAAGGCACTGGTTTTAAAGCCAGTGCCTTTTTAAGATCCGGATCCTCCGGCAGAAAAGCCAGAGCCACAGTCCGGCAAATACAGTAAGAAAAAATTCCAGGGCGCTGGAGATCATGAAGCCGGAAAGGACCAGGAGGGCGGCGGTGGCGGCGATGGCAAAGCCCAGAAGGCCCGTACACAGGGAAAAATGGCCGGGATACTGGAAATACAGCTTCAGATCCAGGCTGGTGATGGCCAGATAAAAAAGCACTGTGGCCAAAAAGGCCAGGGCCACATGGACAGAGGCCAGGAGCTTCATTTTTCCAGGTCTGTAAGGAATGAAAACGGAAACCAGCAGGAGAAGGAGCGCCAGATCTGTCAGAGCCGCTTCCCGCTTCGAAGCCAGGCCGGCTCCAGCCATGGAAACGGCCCGTCGGATGAGAAAGCGGAAAAAGCCTCCGGTGAGGAGGGCCCACAGGATCAGGAAAAATGAACCGGGGCTCTCGCTTCCTGCGACGGAAAAGTTTGATGTGAGCCAGTTGGAACTGCCTGCGGCCAGAGCGGCTGCGGCAGGAATGAGAAACCAGGAAAATATTGCTGCCATAAACTTCCTCCTCCTGTTAGGATGCGCGGAAGGCGGGAAAGGATACGATGAAAAAAATGGAAAACATAAGCCTCCCGGAGGCATTTGTGGAAAAGATGAGCAGGCTCCTGGGAGACGGGGCCGGAAATTTTTTTGAGAGCTACGAAAGGGAGCGGAGCTTTGGCCTGCGGGTAAATCCTTTAAAGGCCGGAGAGCGGCTGCCAGGGCTCCTTTCGGGTCTGGAGCGGATCCCCTGGAGCCGGGAGGGATTTTATTATCCGGAGGAGCTACGGCCGGGAAAGCACCCGCTCCATGAGGCGGGAGCCTATTATATCCAGGAGCCCAGCGCCCAGGCGTGCGCCGAGGCCCTGGATCCCAGGCCGGGAGAACGGATCCTGGACCTCTGTGCGGCTCCAGGCGGAAAGAGTACCCATCTGGCAGGAAAGATGGAACAGAAGGGGCTTCTGGTGTCCAATGAGATCCATCCGGCCCGGGCAAAGATCCTGTCCCAGAACATCGAGCGCATGGGGATCGGAAACGCAGTGGTCACCAATATGGAGCCTGCGGGCCTGGTCTCTGGGTTCCGGGAGTTTTTTGACGGCATCGCCGTGGACGCTCCCTGCTCCGGGGAAGGGATGTTCCGGAAGGATGAGAATGCAAGGCTGGAATGGAGTCCGGCCCAGGTAGCCGTGTGCGCGGCCCGTCAGGACCAGATCCTGGACTGTGCGGCTGCCATGGTGCGGCCCGGCGGACGGATCCTTTATTCCACCTGTACCTTTTCCCCGGAGGAAAACGAACAGACAGCGGCCCGGTTTCTGGAGCGTCACCCGGAATTCTGCCTGGAGAGGCCCCGTGCTGCCGGATTTTTTTCTGAGGGCAGGCCGGAGTGGGCGGAGTCTGTGGGCTTGAAAGAGCAGAGGGACGAGCTTAGAAAAACGGTCCGTATCTGGCCCCATGAGACCGGTGGGGAGGGCCATTTTATGGCGCTTTTTGTAAAAAACGGAGACGGGGCAGGAGATTCCGGCGGAATGGAGCTGGACCGCAGACAGAAGGACGGAAGGAAGAAAAGGGGAGGAGAAAAGAAGGACAAGAGAGCCGGAAAGGATCAGGGAGAGCTTATGGAGGCAGCCCGCTTCTTTAAGGAGAACGTGCGGGAGCCGGACCGTCTCCTGGCTGGAAGACGGTTCCTCACCTTTGGGGACAACGTATACCTGGTCCCGGAGGAAACGCCGGAGCTTACAAAGATCCGGGTGCTCCGGCCGGGACTCCAGGCGGGGACCTTAAAAAAAGGCCGTATGGAACCGGCCCATGCCCTGGCCCTGTTTCTTAAAAAGGAAGACGTCTTCCAGTGGGCAGAGCTTGGGACGGGAGAGACCGCGGCAAAGTATCTCCGGGGCGAGGCCATAGGAGCCGGGGAGCTGGAGGCCGTTTCCGGAGGGGATTTAAAGGGCTGGGTCCTGATGACTGTGGACGGCTTCTCCCTGGGATTTGCCAAGGCGGACCGGGGAGTCCTTAAAAATCATTATCCCAAGGGCTTAAGGAGGCCGTAGGGAGATCTGGGTCTGCCCCAGGACGGGAAAAAGAAGGAAGCTCCTGTCCCGGAAACAGGCAGGCCATATCCTCCGGCAGCGGGGCAGAAAAGATCAGGACCTCTCCCGTGAACGGATGGGGAAAGGAAAGTCTGACCGAATGCAGGGCCTGGCGGCGGATGTACCGGAAGTCGGGATTGTAGAGAAAGTCCCCGGGAAGGGGATGGCCGATATATTTCATATGGACACGGATCTGGTGGGTGCGTCCTGTCTCAAGACGGAGACGCAGGAGCGACAGATCCGTGTTTTTATTATACAGAAGCCGTTCATACCGGGTGGCCGCGGCCTCTCCGTGGTCCGGGTCCGGGATCCGCTGGATGGCCGAGCCCTCCTTCCGCCCGATGGGGACGGAGACCGTTCCGCAGGCATCTGTTTTCCCACAGACAGCGGCCAGATATTCCCGGCAGATCTCCCGGCGCTCCACCTGGCCGGAGAGAAGGGAGGAGCTGAGCCCGTTTTTTGCCACCAGGAGAAGGCCGGACGTGTCTTTATCCAGACGATTGACCGCCCGGAACACGAAGGCTTCCTGTTTCTTTCTGAAATAGTCCGCCAGGCCATTGGCCAGGGTATTGCCGTGGTTTCCCTGGGAGGGGTGGACGGCCATTCCAGCTGGCTTGTTTACCACCAGGAGATGTGTATCCTCATACAGGATGTCCAGATCCATGGGAACGGGCTCCACAGCTGCGGAGCTCCTTTTTTCCGCAACACGTACCTGGAGCTGGTTTCCGTCCTTCAGCACGCAGGTTGAAAAAACGGCGGTCCCGTCCACAAAAAAGCTGCCGGGAGTGTTTCTTAATCGGACCACCAGGCGGGAGGAATAGCCCCTGGACTTCAGGTATTCCGCCACAGTCATGCCGGCTTCATTCCCGGTGATCCCGTAAGTAAATGTATTTTCCATAGGAGGGATTTTACCACAGACCGCTGTTTCTGTAAAGAAAGGCCGGGGGGCGGCATATAGTTGCAGAAAGAGCAGCGGAGAATGCGGCCGGAAAGGGAGGCCGCAGAAGGATATATGAGGATCAGAAAAGCATACATACGGACGTTGACGGCGCTCCTGGCCCTGGCGCTCTGGCTGTGGCCTATCCAGACAGAGGCGGTCCAGGCTCCGGGGGAGGAGGCTCCTGCGCCTTTGGAGCTGAGGGCCCGGGCGGCAGTGCTCATGGATGGGGATACGGGAAGGATCCTGTATGGAAAAAACCAGGACCAGACCCTCCCCATGGCCAGCACCACCAAGATCATGACGTGCATCCTGGCTCTGGAAAACGCTTCCCTGGACGATGTGGTGGAGGTGTCCTCCTATGCGGCATCCATGCCGGATGTGCAGTTAAATATCCGGGAGGGGGAACAGTACCGGCTGGAGGATCTTTTGTATTCCCTGATGCTGGAATCCCACAACGACACAGCGGCGGCCATTGCAGAGCATGTGGCCGGGACCAGGGAGGCCTTTGCGGACATGATGAACCAGAAGGCCAGGGACATCGGCTGCCGGGATACCTTTTTCATCACGCCCAACGGTCTGGATGCAGAGGACCCGGATACCGGCCGCATCCACAGCACCACGGCAGCGGAGCTGGCAGGGATCCTCAGGTACTGTCTGTTCCAGTCTCCGGAGCGGGAGGGGTTTTTACGGGTGACCCGGGCGCCGTCCCACGCCTTTTCAGACGTCTCCGGGACCAGGACCTTTTCCTGCGTCAATCATAATGCCCTGCTGACCACCACGAAGGGGGCCATTTCCGGGAAGACCGGCTTCACAGCCGGGGCCGGCTACTGCTACGTGGGAGCCGTAAAAAAGGGGGAGAAAACGTTCATCGCAGCGCTCCTGGGCTGCGGATGGCCGCCCCACAGAACATACAAATGGGAGGACATGGGAAGGCTTCTGGCCTTTGGGGATGAAAATTATGATTTTTATGAACTATTAAAGGAAACGCCGGAGCTTCCTCCCATACCTGTAAAAAACGGGATCGGGAGCCAGACCGGGCTTACAGTGGGATATCCGGAGCCGGCTTCTCTGAAAATACTGATGAACCAGAACGAGCCGGTGACCATAAAAAAGAAGGTGGCAAAGGAGCTTACGGCTCCGGTGGCAGCCGGAATGGCAGTGGGCCAGGTGGATTACTATGTGGGGGAAGATCTGGTGGCCAGCTTTCCTGTGACAGCCTCAGAGACGGTGGGAAAATGGGATCTGGAATTTTGTGTGAAAACCCTTTTAAATGGATTTTTATTCTGTTATAATGGATGAAGTTTTATCAGATGAAGGAGGCAGAATACATGAAGACTGCGCTTACAAGAGAAAAGGCCATCGGACTTTTAAGAGAATACAATAAGGAGCCGTTCCATGTGCTTCACGGGCTGACCGTGGGAGGCGTTTTAAAATGGTACGCCAGAGAGCTGGGCTATGGGGATGAGGCGGACTTCTGGGAGATCTGCGGGATCCTCCACGACATCGATTTTGAGCAGTATCCGGAGGAGCACTGCCTGGCAGCTCCCAGGCTTTTAAGGGAAGGCGGAGCAGAGGAGGAAGTGATCCATGCGGTCTGCAGCCACTGCTACGGCCACCATCCGGAGATCACTGCCAGCCCGGATCATGAAATGGAAAAGGTCCTTTATGCGGCCGATGAGCTGACGGGCCTCATCGGAGCGGCTGCAAAGATGCGTCCGTCCAGAAGCTGCCAGGATATGGAGGTCTCCAGCCTGAAGAAGAAATTCAAGGATAAGCGGTTTGCGGCGGGCTGCTCCCGGGACATCATCGCCCAGGGTGCAGAGCAGCTGGGCTGGGATCTGGCAGAGCTGATGGAGCGGACGATCCTGGCCATGCGCTCCTGTGAGGAGTCTGTGCAGGCAGAAATGGAAGCCATGGGCCTGGAAGCGTAAAAGAGGGGGGGGGGAGCAGCCTGGGATAAGATCCTAAGGGGCTCCCATGACCCGGGCGGTCATCCGGTTGGGAAGACATACGATCATCTCTCCCTCCTGGCTGACCTGTCCCTGGTCCATACAGATCTTATCGGGGCAGGAGGCTTCGGTGACCCAGGCTTTTCCGTCCCGGATCACAAAGACATTGACGCCGCCCTGGTCATTTTTTACCGTGTATTCCTGGTCCTTATGAAGCTCCAGGGTCTCCACCACGGTCCCGTCCACAGAAATTTCCAGGAACGCTGCCGGTCCGGAGTGGAAGGCCCGGTTCACGAGAAAGAAAAGGAGCGCTGTAAGGAGTACGGCTCCGGTCAGGAAAAGCTCCCGTTTCCCTGCCTGTCTGTTTTTCTGGTCCATAGGATCTAATCCTTTCGTAAAAATTTTTCCATTCCGTCGGAATAGTGGATCTGATAATCCTCATCAATGAAGCAGGCATACACGCCGTCCATGGATTCCACCAGCTCCATGCCTCTGGAGAGTCCCAGGGAAAAGCAGGTGGTGGAGAGGGCGTCTCCGTCTACGGACCGCTCCGACAGGATCGTCACTGAGATCAGGCCGTTGTCATAGGGATAGCCGGTGGAGGGATCCAGGATATGGTGGTAATTTTTTCCGTCCTCCACGAAATGGCGCTCGTAAACGCCGGAGGCCACTACGGAAAGGTCAGAGACCTCCACCTGGGCAAAGGTCTCGTTCCGGTCCGCAAAGGGCTTCTGGAGCCCCACGGTAAACGGCGTGCCGTCGGGCCGGCTCCCCACGCAGAGGACGTTCCCTCCCAGGTTGATCATGGCGCTTTCCACGCCGGAGTCCAGGAGATACGCTTTCAGCTGATCGGCAATGTAGCCCTTGGCGATGGCGCCCAGATCGATGGAGGTGCCGGGATCCAGGAAGGTCAGGGTGCTCCGGGTCCCGTCCAGCCGGAGCTTTTTATAGTCCACCTTTTTCCGGGCCTTCTCAATGGCCTCCGCCGGAGGGACCGACGGGGACGTCCCGCTGAAATTCCAGAGGGAGCTTAAGGGCTCGGTGGTGATATCAAAGGCCCCGCCGGAACGTTCACAGTAATAGAGGGCTGTGGCCAGGAGATCCGTCATGTCGTCAGACAGGGGATACGTTCCCGTGGCGTCCTCCCGGTGGTTCAGCCGGTACACCTCGCTTCCGGACAGAGTGCGGCTGAAACGGTTTTCGTATTCCCGGCAGAGGGCCATGGCTCCGTCCAGGATGGACTCGTCCCTGGAATCGTAGATGGCGATATCCACAAAGGTGTTCAGGAGAAAATCGGAGCGGTGGATGGGAACGTCTGCCGGAGAGCCGCCCGGCGGCTTTATAAAGCAGAGGGCCGCCAGAAGGATGGCAGCCCCCAGCACAGGCACCAGATGGGGGAACCTTTTCATAAAAGATACCATTCTTTCTATTATAGATTTGGAACAGGTCTCATTCTAGCAAATGGGTCATGCAAAGTCAAGACGGGAGGAGCAGGGGAGATTGAAGAAAAATACGTCAGAAAGAACGGAGCGGGCGGCCCTTTACGGGCTTCTCACTGCCCTGGCCATGGTCCTGGGCTTCGTGGAGAGCCTGATCCCCATTCCGTTCCCGGTGCCGGGGATCCGCCTGGGACTTGCCAATCTGGTGACGGTGGCCGGGCTTTACCTGGTGGGGATCCGGGGAACGGCGGCGGTGACGGTGCTCCGCATCGTTCTCACGGGCCTTTCCTTTGGAAATCCGTACAGTATGGCCTATGGCCTTTCGGGAAGCCTTCTAAGCCTGCTGGTCATGGGGGCAGCGAAAAAACGGCAGTGGTTCTCTCCAGTGGGAATCAGCATCCTGGGGGGCATTGCCCATAATGTGGGACAGGTCTCCTTTGCGGCTTTTATCGTCCGTACAGCAGGCGTTTTTATTATCTGCCGGCGCTCCTGGCCGCCGGCTGTGCGGCCGGAGCCGTCATCGGCGTGGTGGGCGGGATCCTGGCAGACCGGATCTCCCAATTTATGAAAAACCGGAATTAACGATTGTATTGTCTGCCGGGAACAGCTATAATTAAAGAGATAAAATTTTTACGGGGAGCGGAAGCTATGAAAATGATCAGTGAAGCAGTCCGGGATCTGGTGCAGTACGGCCTGGATACAGGACTTTTAGATGAAGAGGACAGATATTACGCCAGGAACCAGATCTTAAGCCTTCTGGGCCTTACAGAATATGAGGAGCCGGAAGAGCCGGAAAAAAAACGCAGCCTGGAGGATATCCTGAAGACGCTTCTGGACTATGCGGCAGAGAACGGCCTCCTGGAGCATGACAGTGTGACCTACCGGGATCTTTTTGACACGAAGCTGATGAACTGCCTAATGCCCAGGCCCAGCGAGGTATCAAAACGGTTCAGAGAGCTTTATGAGGAGGATCCGGAGGCAGCCACCAGGTATTTTTATAAGCTGAGCCAGGATTCCGACTATATCCGGAGATACCGGGTATGTAAGGATATGAAGTGGGTGGCAGATACGGAATATGGAGCCCTGGATGTGACTGTAAACCTTTCCAAGCCGGAAAAGGATCCCAGAGCCATTGCCGCCGCCAGGCAGGCAAAGCAGAGCGGATATCCCAAATGCCTTTTATGCGTGGAGAACGTGGGCTATGCCGGGCGGGCAGACCATCCGGCCCGGGACAACCACCGGATCATCTCCCTGACCATGGGCGGAGAGGAGTTCGGCTTCCAGTATTCTCCCTATGTGTATTATAATGAGCACTGCATCGTGTTCAATCAGAAGCATGTGCCCATGAAGATCAACAGGAGCACCTTTGTGAAGCTGTTTGATTTTGTAAAGCAGTTCCCCCACTATTTCCTGGGCTCCAACGCCGACCTTCCCATCGTGGGAGGCTCCATCCTGACCCATGACCATTTCCAGGGAGGCTGCTATGAGTTTGCCATGGCCAAGGCCCCGATGGAAAAGGAACTGGAGTTTAAGGGCTTTGAGGACGTGAAGGCAGGGATCGTCAAGTGGCCCATGTCCGTGATCCGCTTAAACGGGACGGACAGCGGGCGGATCGTGGACCTGGCGGATAAGATCCTAAAGGCATGGCGCGGGTATACGGATGAGGCGGCCTTTATCTTTGCAGAGACAGACGGAGAGCCCCACAATACGATCACTCCCATTGCCCGGATGCGGGACGGCCGGTTTGAGATGGACCTGGTGCTGAGGAACAATATCACTACAAAAGAGCATCCCCTGGGCGTTTACCATCCCCATGAAAAGCTGCATCAGATCAAAAAAGAGAACATCGGCCTCATCGAGGTCATGGGACTGGCAGTGCTCCCGGCCCGGTTAAAGGAGGAGCTGGCCCTTCTGGCTGGCTATATGACGGAAGGAAAGGATATCCGCAGCAGCGAGACCATTGCGAAGCACGCCGACTGGGTAGAGGAGTTCCTTCCGAAATATAAAACGGTAACAGAAGAGAATGTGATGGATATTTTAAAGACCGAGGTAGGACGCGTATTTGCAGAGGTCCTGGAGGACGCCGGCGTTTATAAGCGGACCGGAGAGGGAAGAGCCGCGTTCCTGCGCTTTACGGATTCGGTGAACGGCTGATTTTTGTCAAAATCCTTAACATTTCCATAAGAAAATGGGAACTGCTCGCCAACAGGAAGAAATTGTGATATATTATCTGTGAGGCGGCGCAGCCCTGCGCCGTTTCGCAGAAAGGATAAGGAGAACCATATGCTGAACGAAGAAAAGATCCGGATCATGACAGGGATCGCCATGTTTGAAAAAAAGGCCGGGAGGGACATCCTTCCTGCCAGCCGGTATTTTAAGAGCGATTATGTCGGAGGCCGTATGATCCGCTCCTTCATTTTTTACACGTTTTCCAGTATGCTGTGCCTGGCCCTCTGGGTCCTTTATCAGATGGAGGACATTATGAGCACCATGGATGTGACCGCGCTCCTGGCGTCGGCAAAGCATGTGGCCTTATTCTATGCCGCCGGGCTTCTGGTCTATCTGGCTGTCACTTACTGGATCTATTCCCGACGGTACGAGCGTGCCAGCAAAGGCATGAAGATCTATCGAGGCCAAGCTGCGCCGTCTGGAGAAAAAAAAATATGAAGCTCCCTCTGTACAGGGAGAAAATGAGGAGGAACGGCGCGTATGATGGGCCTTTTGGTATTTAAAGAAAAATTAAAGCAGCTATATGGAAAATACAACCGGTACATGATCCCGGCAGTGAAGTTCCTGCTGGGGGCTTTGGCCTTCTTTCTGATCAGCTCCAACGTGGGCTTCATGGCCAGGCTTAAGAATCCCCTGGTGCCGGTGGTGATGGGACTGGTGGCGGCAGTGGTGCCCTGCGGAGTCACAGCATTTTTCGCCGGCTGCTTTCTGATCGCCCACGTTTCCCAGGTATCCCTGGAGGCGGCGCTGATCATTGCCGTATTTATGCTGGTGGTCATGATGCTCTATTATGGCTTCCGTCCGGGAGACGGCTACCTCCTGCTTTTGACGCCCATGATGTTTTTCTTAAGGGTCCCCTATGTGATCCCTCTGTTCGTGGGCCTTTCCGGCAGCCTGGTATCCATTGTCCCTGTGAGCTGCGGCGTATGCAGTTATTACATTATGATGTATCTGAAGCAGAACGCCGGCGTACTGGCAGGCAGCACCATGTCGGAAATGGCGGAGCGGTTCATCGTCATTGTCCAGAGCCTTTTTGGGAACCAGCTGATGTGGGTCATGGCGGCGGCCTTTGCGGCCGGTGTTCTGGTGGTGTTCCTGATCAGAAATCTGTCGGTGGATTATTCCTGGTCCATTGCCATCATCGCCGGAGTGATCACCCAGCTGGTGGTGATCTTCATCGGGGACTTTTATTTTAACCTGCCGGTCGCCATCGGTCCCATGATCCTGGGGATCCTGGTGTCTGTGGTCCTGGCTCTGGTCTACCAGTTTTTCGTGTTTGCGGTGGATTACACCAGGACGGAATATTTACAGTACCAGGACGACGACTACTATTATTATGTGAAGGCGGTGCCGAAGATCACCGTCTCCCAGCCGGATGTGAAGGTACACCGGATCTCTTCGAGAAAATCTTCCAGACACGAAAAATCCAATTAAACAAATAAAACTGGGATGGAGGTGAAAGTATGACAGAATTTCTTGGACGCATATATTCCTGGCTGGCGTTCATACCAAAGATCACTCTGGGAAACCTGTTTGAAATTCTGATTATCTCTTTCCTTATATACGAGATCCTGATCTGGGTCCAGAATACCAGAGCCTGGGTGCTGTTGAAGGGCGGCCTGATGATCCTGGCCTTTTACCTGGGGGCGTCCCTTCTCAGGTTAAATACCATTACCTGGATGATCAACCATATGGGCCAGTTAGCCCTGATCGCTCTTCTGATCATCTTCCAGCCGGAGCTCCGGAAGGCCCTGGAGCAGCTGGGAAGCAAAAATATCATCACAGAGCTGTTTTCTTCAGAGGATGTGAGAGGACCGGAGGGCTATACGGACAAGACTGTCAACGAGATCGTCCGGGCTGCTTATGAGATGGGAAAGGTAAAGACGGGAGCGCTGATCGTTATTGAGAGGGAAACTCCCCTTTCGGAGATCGAGAGGACCGGGATCGAGGTGGACGGCATCGTCACCAGCCAGCTTCTGATCAATATCTTTGAACATAATACACCGCTGCACGACGGTGCGGTGATCATCCGGGGAAACCGGGTGACGGCGGCCACCTGTTATCTGCCGCTGTCGGATAATCTGAGCATCAGCAAGGACCTGGGGACCCGTCACCGTGCGGCCCTGGGGATCAGCGAGACCTCGGACAGCCTGACGGTGGTGGTGTCTGAGGAGACAGGCCGCGTGTCCCTGGCCCGTGACGGACAGCTCACAAGGATCAGCGATCAGGAAACCCTGCGCCAGGCCATTTCCGTGGAAAAGGGAGAGGATACTGGGGCAGGACGGTTCCGGTTATGGAAGGGAAGACATAAAAATGAAAGAAAAGCAGAATAAGCGCTGGGGACTGAAGCTTTTGTCGGTCTTATGTGCCTTTCTGGTGTGGCTGGGCGTCGTCAATGTGGCCGATCCGGTGATGACCAGCACGGTGGAGGTGCCGGTGGAGATCGTCAACGGAGAAGTACTGGAAGCCAGCGGCTTAACGTATGAGATCATAGGAAAAAAGACGACCACCGTGTCGTATGAGGTAAAAACGACCAATGCCCACCGGATCCGTCCGGCAGACTTCAGAGCCTATGCGGATATGACGGATCTCTGGTCTGTTACAGGCTCTATCCCTGTAAAGGTGGAGGTGCTGAACCACAGCGAATACCTGCTGTCAGCCCCCGTGAGCCGGGTATCCACCATCAAGATCGAGACGGAGCCCTTACAGAAGAAGCGGTTCGATATCAACGTTTCCTACGCGGGAGACCTGGAGGAAGGATACGAAGCGGGAGACGTGGTGCTGTCTCCGGATCATTTATATGTGGAGGGGCCGGAATCCACCATCGGCCAGATCAGCAGCGTGGGGATCGAGATCTCCCTGGATGGCCTGACCATGGACGCAGAGGGGACGGCATCGCCCCAGTTCTACGACGCCAATGGCAATAAGATCGTTCTGGACCAGCGGGTGGAGGTGGACTGTGAATCGGTATCCTACTCCATGCCGGTCCTCAAGGTAAAGAGCCTGCTGCTGGATTTCGAGGTTTCCGGACAGGTGGCCGACGGATACCGGTTCACGGGCGTGGAATGTGATGTGAAGAGCGTTCCTGTCATCGGCCTGAAATCGGTGCTGGCTTCCTTAAATACCATTACGATCCCTGGTGAAAGCCTGAACCTGGACGGAGCCAGGACAAATATGGTGCGGACCATCGATATCAACGAGTATCTGCCGGTGGGAGTTTCCCTGGCCGGTACGGGCCGCCACGAGATCAATGTGACCACGACTGTGGAGCAGTTAAAGGAACGTGTTTATACGGTGGAGGTCAACGATGCCTCCTTTACAGGGGAAAACGATGATTATATCTACCGGGCGGAGCCGGATACGGTGAATATCCGTATCGAGGCCCTGGCTGAGGAGCTGGACAGCCTTACTCTGGATTCCGCGGACATCCAGGTGGATGTTTCCTCCATGGGCGAGGGATCCATGAGGCGAAGGTGGTGCTGAAGCTGGATCTGGACCGGGTATACAGGGTCCTGGATATCTCCTCCTGCAGCATCCAGGTGATGAAGGTCCCCGAGGCAACGGAAAGCGCACCTTCATCCGGCATGGCGGAAGAGACTGCGGCGGAGACCAGTACGGGAGCCGGTGAGACAAACGACGCTTCCGGAGCCCAGGATGGAACGGAGGTATCGGAACAGCCGCCTCCCATGAGACGGAGGAGAGCCGCCGCGCAGAGGTCCATCCGGCGGAGGAATCCTCTTCTGCGCAGGAAAACCGGTAAAGACACGGCATCTTATGAAAAATGGAGTATAGTTACAATATGGTAAAGCAAAGAGTTACGATCAAAAATCCCACCGGCCTTCACCCTCAGGCCGGCGGGGATTCTGTGCAAGGAAGCCCTGCGGTACCAGTCCTCGGTGAAATTTCAGTTTGGTACCAGCACAGCCAATGCCAAGAGCGTTTTAAGTGTTCTTGGGGCCTGCGTGAAAAGCGGGGATGAGATTACGTTTATCTGCGAGGGGCCGGATGAGGAAAAGGCCCTGGCGGACATGGTCGCCCTGGTGGAAAGCGGCCTGGGAGAATAACTGGATATGGTAGTTTATCTGATCCTTTATGGCGCCGGTGTGCTTTTTGCATCCAGCGCCCATTACTATATGTCGGGAATGAGTCTGATCCTGGCAGCCCTGTATCTGTATTTTTATGATTACAGGCGGAGCGGGAACCCGCTCCATCTCCGGGCCCTGTTTTCCCTGTTCTGGGTAGGAGGGAAGGGATCTCCTGCTTTAAGCTGAGCCGGGTCCAGACCGACTGGGATCCGGTGACCTGGGCCAGCTTTTTCATAGCCCTGGCCGCTTTCTGGAGTGTGTTTGGACTGGCAGAGGCCCGGATCCGGAAAAAACGGGAAGAGGGCAAGGATAAAAGAGAGGAAAAGGCCAGGAGGAAAGGCGCGGAAGCCGTATCTGAAGGAACAGAGGCTGCCGGGAGCTTTGGTATGCTCACGGCCATCCTTCTTCTGACGGCTGTGTCCTGGGCCGCTTTTCTGCTGGAAGCAGCGGTCCTGGGCTATGTGCCGTTCTTCCTGCGGGGAGTGCCCCATGCCTACTCCCATTTTCACATATCCGGCGTCCACTGTTTCACCGTTTCCTGCGTGCTGGTACCGTCCATGGCAGTGATCTGGTTTCTGCGCGGAGGCGTAAAGAAGCGCTGGCAGGCGGTCCTGGTGCTTCTGGCTGCGGCAGCATCCCTTCTGGTCCCTGTGCTCTGCGTGTCCCGGTTCCAGCTGATCTTTGCGGTGATCCTGGCGGTGCTGACTTTTATGCAGGTCTCGGGAAAGAAGCGGCTGCGGTATCTGTTCGGGGCGGCTGCGGCGCTGCTGCCGCTCTATGTGATCCTGACTGTTGCCAGGAGCCACGATGTGGCGTATCTCAACGGTATTTTTGAGATGAAGGACCCGGCGACGCCTATTTTTATCACCCAGCCGTATATGTACATTGCCAATAATTATGATAATTTCAACTGTCTGGTGACAGAGCTCCCGGCCCATTCCATGGGGCTTAAGAGCCTGTTTCCCTTATGGGCCTTAACGGGGCTTAAGTTCATAAAGCCCGAGCTGGTGGATTTTCCCATCTATACCACCAAGGAGGAGCTGACGACGGTGACGCTGTTTTACGACGCCTACTACGATTTTGGCGTTGTGGGCGTGTTCCTTTTTTTCAGCGGCCCTGGGGCTTTTTGCCGCATGGCTCATGGACCGGGCAGAGGGCAGAGAATCCGTTCTGGCAGCTTTTTATTCCCAGGCAGCGCTTTATTTCATGCTGTCGTTTTTACCACCTGGTATTCCAATCCGGCCACCTGGTTTTATTTTGCAGCCACGGGAGCGGCGGTGGTCTGGGTGGAGCTCATAAAGCGGCTGGCAGGAGCCGGGGAAAGGCCATAAAAGGGGAAAGCTGTTTCATCTGGGGAGGACAATAAGAAAACGATGGAGGAAATGAAAATGGTATCAGAAAAAATGAAGCCGTTCATGGCGAACAATTCCGCGATTCGCGGCATGTTTGAGGAAGGAAAGAAAATGGCCGCCGTCTATGGGGCGGAAAACGTATACGATTTCAGTCTGGGAAATCCCAATGTGCCGGTTCCGGAGGTCAATGAGGCCATCCTGGAGATCGTGAAAGAGGAGGCGTTCAATGCCCTTCACGGCTATATGAGCAACGCCGGCTTTGAGGATGTGCGCCAGACCATCGCCCAGTCCATCAATGAACGGTTCGGCACCAGTTTTTCTGAGAAAAATCTGATCATGACCGTGGGAGCTGCAAGCGGCCTCAATGTGATCTTAAAGAGCATCTTAAACCCTGGAGACCAGGTGATCGTATTCGCCCCGTACTTTGTGGAGTACGACGGCTATGTGAGGAATTATGACGGAGAAGTGGTGCGGATCTCCCCGGATACAGAGACCTTTATGCCAAAGCTGGATGAGTTTGAGGAGAAGATCACAAAAAGGACCAAGGCCGTCATCATCAATAACCCCAATAATCCCACAGGAGTTGTGTATGGCGAGGATACCATAAAGGCCCTGGCGGCTATCCTGGAGAAGAAGGAAAAGGAGTTTGGCATCTCCATCCTTCTGATCTCCGACGAAGCCCTACCGGGAGCTGGCCTACGGGGTGGAGGTCCCCTATGTGACAAAGTATTGCCATAATACGGTGGTGGGGTATTCTTACAGCAAATCCCTTTCCATCCCCGGCGAGCGCATCGGCTACCTGGTGATCCCCGATGAGGTGGATGAGAGCGGGGAGCTGATCACTGCCGCCTCCATCGCCAACCGGGTCCTGGGCTGCGTCAACGCCCCGTCCCTGATCCAGAAGGTGATCCAGTACTGTATCCGGCACAAGGTGACCGTCAACGTGGAGGCCTACGAGAAGAACCGGGATCTTTTGTACCATGCGTTAAAGGAGGACGGCTTTACCTGCGCAAAGCCCGACGGCGCGTTTTACCTGTTTGTCAAGTCTCCGGTAGCGGATGAAAAGGAATTCTGTGAGACCGCAAAGAAGCATCACGTCCTGATGGTCCCCGGCAGCTCCTTTGCCTGCCCGGGCTATGTGCGGATCGCTTACTGCGTATCCCATGAGCAGATCGAGCGCTCCCTTCCGGCGTTCCGGGAGATCGCCAGGGAATATGGTCTGTTAAAGTAGAGGGCAGACGCAGGTCCTCATGGAGGAGGAAATGGATATCAGAAAATATGCGAGGATCTTTTTAAACATTGCGGTTCCCCTTATGACCATCTACCTGATCTGTGTCTGGGGACCGCGGCTTCTTGGTTTCTTCATACCGTTTGTGATCGGCTGGGTGGTGGCCATGATCGCCAATCCCCTGGTGCGGTTCCTGGAAAAAAAGATACGGATCGTCAGGCGGCACAGCTCCATGGTCCTGATCGTGGGGGTTCTGGCTCTGGTGATCTTTGGCCTGTATTTCCTGGGAAGCCGGGGGCTTAAGGAGATGGTGCTGTTCGTGCGGGCCCTTCCGGGGCTTTATGCGGAGGTCCAGGAGGATGTGACCGCAGCCTATGCGGAGCTGGAGCAGGTCCTTACGTTCCTGCCGCCGGGGGTGAAGGATTCCTTCGGCCAGGTCATCGAGCAGCTGGGAGCGTACATCGGCGGCTTTCTCCAGGACCTGGCGGCCTCTGCCGGAGGAGCTGTGGCCAGGACCCTGCCGGATGTGCTGGTCCATACCATTGTGGTCCTTCTGTCCTCCTATCTGTTCCTGGCGGAGCATGATGTGATCGTCCAGAGGATAAAGGAAGTGATGCCGGGGGCGGTGAAGCGGTATGCGGGACTTATAAAGAAGGACGTCAGGAAGGTCATCGGCGGCTACTTCATGGCCCAGTTCAAGATCATGTTCGTGGTGGCCCTGGTGCTCATGGGAGGTCTTATGCTCCTGGGCGTCCATTACTGGGCGGTCCTGGCGGTGGCCATTGCCATTCTGGATTTCCTGCCCATGTTCGGCACAGGAACGGTGCTGATCCCCTGGGCTGCGGTGAAGCTGTTTACCGGGGATTTTGCCTATGCGGCCGGCCTGGGACTGCTTTACGTCCTGTCCCAGGCAGTCCGGCAGATCATCCAGCCCAAGATCGTGGGGGACAGCATGGGGCTTCCGCCTCTGACCACCCTGTTTTTCCTGTTCCTGGGATACAGGCTCCGGGGACTGGCTGGTATGATCCTGGCCGTTCCGGTGGGACTGATCTTTATTAAATTTTATGAATACGGGGCCTTCGATTCCCTGATAAACAGCGTAAAGGAGCTGGCCAGGGAGATCGAGGAGATCCGTCATGGAGATGGGAAGGAGCCATAGGCCCCTTCCCGTTTTTTTCCATAAAAAAGTAAGGCAAAAGTGGGCAAAGTATGGTATGATGGTACATATATTACGGACAGAGGAGGATGTTTCATGGATCAGATCAATATTCTCGTTGTGGATGATGAAAAAGAGATCGCGGAGCTGGTGGAGATCTACCTGGTCAGCGACGGATATAAAGTATTTAAGGCCAACAATGCCCTGGACGGACTGGAGATCCTGGAAAAGGAGGAGATCCACCTGGTGCTCCTGGATATCATGAGGCCGGGGATGGACGGACTGGAGATGTGCCGGAAGATCCGGGAGACCAACAATATCCCGATCATCATGCTGAGTGCCAAGTCCACGGATCTGGATAAGATCCTGGGCCTGGGGACCGGGGCGGACGACTATGTGGTGAAGCCCTTCAATCCCCTGGAGCTGACCGCCAGGGTAAAATCCCAGCTGAGACGGTATACCCAGCTAAATCCCAACCGGAATACCGGCCAGGCTGCCAAAAACGAGATCAATATCAAGGGGCTCTCCATCAATAAGGACAACCACAAGGTGGTGGTATACGGAGAGGAGATCAAGCTGACGCCCATCGAGTTCGATATCCTTTATCTTCTGGCGTCCAATCCGGGCCGCGTGTTCAGCACGGATGAGATATTCGAGAAGGTGTGGAACGAAAAGGTATATGAGGCCAACAATACGGTCATGGTACATATCCGCCGTCTCCGCGGAAAAATGAAGGAGGATACCAGACAGAATAAGATCATCACCACAGTCTGGGGGGTGGGTTATAAAATTGAAAAGTGATTTCAGCAGACGGTTTTACGGACAGGTCCTGGTCAATATCCTGTACAGCACCCTGGTGGCATGTCTGGTGGAGATCTTTCTGATCGCCAACGTGGATATGATCGTCAATTATCTGGAAAAGACCCAGGGAAGCCTTTCCCCTGCCCTTAAGATCTTCCGGATGGGGACTGCCACCACGATCCTTTATGTGATCGCCGGCATCGGGATCTTTTCCCTGACCTTCCTGCTTTTGCAGAGAAAGTCCATCCGGTACATAGGAAAGATCGCAGCAGCCATCCAGAACATCTCCGAGGGAGATCTGAATATCCAGGTGGAGGTGGAGGGAGACGATGAGTTTGCCATGATGGCGGCCAGCTTAAACCGGATGGAGGCCGATATCCGGGAGCTGATGGATAAGGAACGGGAATCGGAGCGGACGAAAAATGAGCTGATCACCAACGTGGCCCATGACCTCCGGACGCCGCTGACCTCCATCATCGGCTACCTGGAGCTGCTTTCCAGGGGCATGCCCATGGAGGAGGAGATGCGGCAGAAATACATCGACATCGCCTATACAAAGGCCAAGCGCCTGGAAAAGCTCATCGAGGACTTATTCGGCTTTACGAAGATGAACTGCGGCAAGATTGCCATGCACGTGGGCCGGGTGGACATCGTAAAGCTCCTGGGACAGCTTCTGGAGGAGTTTTATCCCAGCTTTGCCGATAAGGGGCTTACCTATGAGCTGACCAGCAATGTGCCGTCCCTGGAGATCACCGCCGATGGAAATCTCCTGGCCCGGCTGTTTGACAACCTGATCAACAATGCCATCAAATACGGGGCCGAGGGAAAGAAGGTACTGGTAAAGATCGAGGCAGAGGAGGAAGTGGTATCCGTTTCTGTGGTAAACTTCGGCTATGTGATCCCGGAGGGAGAGCTGCATCTGATCTTCAATAAATTTTACCGGGTGGAGCAGTCACGATCCACAGCCACGGGAGGAACGGGCCTGGGGCTGGCCATTGTAAAAAATATCGTGGATATGCATGGAGGGACCATTTCCGTCACCAGCGACTTAAACGGTACGGTGTTCCAGGTAAAGCTGAAGATCGATTTTGATGTGAACAGAGAAAATTTCAGAGCGATAGGATGAATCATATGGGAAAAAGAAGCGTCAGGGTGTTCCTTGCACTGGTTTTTGCGCTCCTGCTTCCAGGAAGCCCGGCATGGGCGGGAGACGGAGCGCCGGTATCCATGGAGGTTTCCACAGTCTATGGGGATATGGGAAAGTTTGGGAGCCATATCCCCCTTGTTATTACTTTTTACGGCCAGTCGGAGACGCCCTTTAACGGTACGGTGAACGTAAAGACCCTGGAGAGCACGCCGGATAACAGCGATGAGGTCTATCAGTACAGCTTCCCGGTTTCTGTGAAGCTGGCGGAGACGGAAAAAAAAGGAGATCTATATCCCCCTGGGGCAGAAGAGCAGCGGGATCCATGTGGCCCTCTGCGACCAGGGGGGAAGAGAGGTGGATTCCTGTTCTCTTTCCTTTGATGTGTCCCGGGACATGGGTAGGCTGCTGATCGGAGGCCTGGCAGGAGAGGAAGAGGAGCTCTCATACTTTGACTGCGTCCACCTGGAATACGGCATGGTGGATTCCAGGCTGATCCTCCTGGACCAGAAGGCCCTGCCCTCCGACGCCAGGGGACTGGAGCTTCTGGATATCCTTCTGATCAACGGCTTTTCTACGGAAAGTCTCACCGAGGACCAGAGGACAGCCATCCTTCAGTGGGTGGAACGGGGCGGGACTCTCCTGCTGGGCACAGGCCAGGAAGCAGAGAAGGTCCTGAGGGGATTTTCCGAAGATCTGGGCGGAGTCCGGATCCGGGGATATGAAAAAAAGAAAGTGGGCCTGGGGGTGGAATACGCCCAGGATTCCCCGGAGGATGCCCAGGTGGAGCTGATGTGCGCTGAGCTTTCTGTGCCCGGCGGAAGAGTGGTCATGGAAGGAGACGATATCCCTCTTTTAACGGTGATCCGGCGCGGGAAGGGAAAAATGGGATTTTTTTCCTATGATCTGGGGGAGATCCGTGAATTTGCCGGGAAGAACCCTGGCTATGCGGCGGAGATCCTGACAAAGACCCTGGGCCAGGAGGCTGTCTCCCAGCTTTACTATTACAGCTCCTATGGAAGGAACGACGACTACTGGAGCGCCCAGAGCCTGGTGAGCACCGGCAGTGTGGACCGGCTGCCCAGGATCCCGCTTTATATGGCAGTGACAGCCGTCTATATCCTGGCGGCAGGGCCGGGGCTTTACCTGTATCTGAAAAAGAAGGACCTGAGCCGGTACTACGGAATTTCTGTGGTCATAGCTTCGGCGGCGGCCTCAGCGGTCATCTATCTGCTGGGAACGGGGACCCGGTTCACGTCGGAATTTTATACTCTGGCTACGGTACTGGATACCTCCGGAGACACGGTGGAGGAGACCACCTTTTTAGATGTGCGGACGCCGGACAGCCGTCCCTTTTCCCTGCGGGTTCCTGCGGAGTATTCCATTACTCCCCTGACCAGATCCAGCCAGTATGAGGAGCAGCCGGTCCAGGCCTTTGACGGAAAACAGGCGGCAGATGTGAGGATCGCCCGGGAGGAGGATGCGGCAGTCCTTTCAGCCAGCCGGTCCAGGGCCTTCGATCCCCGGTATTTTAAGCTGGAATCCAGGGGAGAACGGACGTTTCCCGGAAGGATCGAAGGAGATCTGAGGCTGTTCGAGGGAAAGCTTTCCGGCTATATCAGAAATGGCTATGATTTTCCCCTGACCGACAGCGCCGTCTTCTTTTACGGACAGGTCTGCCCGCTGGGAGATCTGGAGCCCGGGGAGGTACGGGAGCTTAAAGAGGAGCCTGTGTTAAACTGGCCGGTGAACATGACCTATCTGGCTGCCCAGTGGCTGGTGGAGAGGGATTCGGCCGGGAAGGAGCTGGACGATGAAGAGCTTCTGCGGAATACGGACCGGCGGAGCCTTTACGGCTGGTATCTGGATCAGACCTACGGCGGCGCCTACGTTTCCGGCGCGCGGTTTTCTGCCCTGGGCCCGGAGCAGGGGCTCTGGGAGTGGGTCTCACCCGACGGCCAGGCGGCAGACGGCCAGGTCCTTTATACGCAGGAGCTGGAGATGACCACAGAAAAGGGCGGGAGCGTCTGGAGGAGCGGTCTTTATAATCCCCAGCAGGTGGTCTCCGGGAACATGGGATACGGCAGCGACGGCCTCTCCCTTTATGGAACAGAGCCAGTGACGGTGGAATACTTCCTGGGAACAGACCTGGACGTGGAAAAGGTGGCCTTCACCGTTATCTCTCCGGAATTTTTCAGCGGCGAGGATTTTTATTATATCCGGCCGTTTGAGGGCGAGGCTTGTTTTTACAATAATGAAACGAAGAATTACGACCCGGTGGACCTTTCCGGCGGCGGATTTACGGAAAGCGTGCTGGCGCCTTACCTGTCTGCGGAGAACAGCCTGGTGGTAAAATATACGGCGGAGGAAGGGGACACTTCGGGAGTTACCTCGATGCTGCCGGTGCCGGTGGTGACAGGGAGGAAACGCTGATGTTAAAGATCCATGGCTTAAAAAAGAAATTTGGGAATTTTGAAGCCCTAAGGGGATTGGATATGGAAGTGGAGGAGGGGGCCCTTTACGGCTTTGTGGGGCCCAACGGAGCCGGAAAGACCACGGCCATCAAGATCATGGCGGGGCTTTTAAAGCCGGACGAGGGATCGGTGGAGATCTGCGGAAAGGACGCTTTAAGGTTCCGGGAGGAGGCAAAGGATCAGTTTGGCTATGTGCCCGATGAGTTTGGCATGTATGACAATCTGAAGGTGCGGGAATATATGGAGTTTTTTGCCTCCTGCTACGGCCTCTCCGGCCTCATGGGAAGAAAGCGGTGCGAGGAGCTTTTAGACCAGGTGAAGCTTTCTGACCGGGCGGACTTTTTTGTGGACAGCCTTTCCCGGGGAATGAAGCAGAGGCTCTGCCTGGCCAGGGCCCTGATCCACGATCCCGGTCTTCTGATCCTGGACGAGCCCACCTCCGGCATGGATCCCAGGACCCGGATGGAATTTAAGGAGATGTTAAAGGAGCTGTGCGCCGAGGGGAAGACCATTCTGGTCAGCTCCCACATCCTTTCGGAGCTGTCCCAGATGTGTACAGACATCGGGATCATCGACGCCGGAAAGATCGTCCTTTCCGGCAACATGGCGGAGATCCTCCAGAAGGTCAATGATTCCAACCCGCTGCTGATCCGGATCTGCGGCGAGAGCCGGACAGCCATCGGGATCTTAAAAAAGGATCCCAGGGTCCAGACCATCGCCATCCGGGACGAGGACATCATCGTCAATTTCCACGGAAACCGGCAGGCAGAGGCAGAGCTTTTATACAGCCTCATGGAGGCGGGGATCCCAGTCAGCGGATTCATCAGAGAGCAGGGAGACCTGGAAAGTATCTTTATGCAGATCACAAGCCATGATAAGGGAAAGGTGGTGCTCAGCAGTGAAGAGTAATCCCGTTTATAAAAGAGAGGTGACGGTCCGGGCACGGAGCTTCCGGATGCCCCTGATCATCCTGGTGTTCAACGGGATCCTGGCGGTGGTGGCGCTGCTAAATATGTATTCGGCAGTGGCCCAGGTGCGGATCTCAGCCTCCGTCCAGTATTCCAGCTTCCTTCAGCTTTACGCATTTGTGGCGACCCTGGAATTCCTGCTTTTAATGTTTATCATGCCGGCGCTGACCTCCGGCAGCATCAGCGGAGAGCGGGAGCGGCAGACCCTGGAGCTTCTGTTTACCACCAGGATGACGCCGAAGGATATTGTGATGGGAAAACTGTTTTCTGCTTTGAGCCAGCTGATGGTGCTGATCGTATCCAGCTTCCCCATCCTTTTGCTGACCTTTGTATACGGCAGTATGGATCTGATGGACCTGGCGTTTTTAATGGTATGTTTTCTGGTGACGGCGGTCTTCTGCGGCGGTATCGGGATTTTTTCTTCATCGCTGATGCGCCGGTCCACCTTTTCCAATGTGTGTACCTACGGGATCCTTCTGCTGGTGGTGGTGGGCACATATATGTTAAATATTTTTCTTCTTAATATGTCCCAGATGCAGATCGCAGAGGAGATCTACCAGCTGGGAGAGACGCGCCCGGCGGCTTCGTCCGGCAGCGCAGTCTACCTTCTTCTGCTGAACCCTCTGGCTACCTTTGGGGAGATCATGGAAAAGCAGGTGACGGGAGGGATCGCGGACCTGTCCATCCGCCGGTTCCTTGGAAACGGACCGGATAATTTTGTGATCCGTCACTGGATCCCGGTCAGCATACTGGTCCAGACCGTGTTTTCTGCCGGGCTGGTACGGGGAGCCGTGTATTTTTTAAATCCTCTGAAAAATGAGAAGAAATAGGAGGGCGCTATGTTTTATATCGGATGCCATTTATCCTGCTCCAAGGGCTTTACAGCCATGGAAAGGGATGCGGAACGGATCGGAGCCACCACGTTCCAGTTTTTCACAAGAAATCCCAGGGGCAGCAGCGTAAAGGCCCTGGACCTGGAGGATATCCGGGAATTTTTAAAGAGAAAGGAAGAAAAGGGGCTGGGGACCCTGGTGGCCCACGCGCCCTATACCTTAAACGCCTGCTCGGCCGATGAAAAGGTCCGGGAGTTTGCCAGGAATACCATGGCCGACGATCTGGAAAGACTGGAGTATACGCCTGGGAACGTTTACAATTTCCATCCGGGAAGCCATGTGAAGCAGGGAACGGAAACCGGGATCCGGCTGATCGCCGAAACGCTGAACGCGATCTTAAAGCCGGAGCAGTCCACCATAGTCCTTCTGGAGACCATGGCCGGAAAGGGCAGCGAGGTGGGAAGCCGGTTTGAGGAGCTCAGGGAGATCCTGGACCGGGTGGAGCTTTCGGAGAAAATGGGAGTCTGTCTGGATACCTGCCACGTCTGGGACGGCGGCTATGATATCGCAGGCGATCTGGACGGGGTCTTAACAGAATTTGACCGGATCGTGGGCTTATCCAGATTAAAGGCTGTCCATTTAAACGACAGCATGAACCCTCTGGGGGCCAGAAAGGACCGTCATGCAAGGATCGGGGAGGGGCACATTGGCCTGGATGCCCTGGTGCGGGTGGTGAACCATCCGGCGCTCCGTGAGCTCCCCTTCTGTCTGGAAACGCCCAATGACCTGGAGGGATATAAAAGAGAGATCGGGCTTCTGCGTTCGCTTAGAACGGAAGGCTGACGGCAGAAAATCCATTGGAAGGAGAAAATAGATCTATGGGAATCATCAAAGCAGCGGCGGATGCCGTAAGAGGCGCTTTTGCAGACCAGTGGCTGGAGGTCATCGAGCCGGGAAACATGGGGGACCAGACTGTTTTTTCTGCTGGAGTTCCCACCCGCAGGGGCCAGAATACAAAGGGGACGCCGGGAGTGGTATCCAACGGCTCCAGGATCCGGGTATACCCCAACCAGTTCATGATGCTGGTGGACGGCGGCCGGGTCGTGGATTACACGGCAGAAGAGGGCTATTACACGGTCAACAATTCCATGGCCCCGTCCCTGTTCAACGGCCAGTTTGGAGAGGCTTTAAAGGAATCCTTTGACCGGATCCGTTTCGGCGGCCAGACCTATGGGGAGCAGAGGGTCTATTATATCAACCTCCAGGAGATCAAGGGCCTGAAGTTCGGTACCAGGACGCCGGTGAACTATTTCGACAGCTTTTATAACGCGGAGCTGTTCCTCAGGGCCCATGGGACGTACTCTGTGAAGATCACAGATCCCTTGAAATTTTACGGGGAAGTGATCCCGAAGAATACGGATCATGTGGAGATGGATGAGATCAACGAGCAGTATCTCAATGAATATATGGAGGCTTTCCAGACGGCCATCAACCAGATGTCTGCCGACGGGATCCGGATCTCCTTTGTGGCCTCTAAAGGCCGGGAGCTGGGCCGGTACATGGCCAATGTCCTGGACGAAGAATGGAACCAGCTGCGCGGCATGGAGATCCAGGCCGTGGGCATCGGAAGCATCTCCTACGACGAGGAATCCCAGAAGCTGATCAACTTAAGGAACCGGGGCGCCATGTTAAGCGATCCGTCCATCCGGGAGGGATACGTCCAGGGACAGATCGCTGAGGGCTTAAATGCGGCCGGCTCCAATCCCAGCGGCAGCCTGGCCGGATTCATGGGCATGGGGATCGGAATGCAGAGCGGTGGAAGCTTCATGGGCGCAGCCTCAGCAGCCAACACAAGACAGATGGAGATGATGAACCAGGGAAGAAACGGGATGTACGGCCAGAACGCCGGGAATTTCCAGGGAGGAATGCCAGGCGCCGGCCCCAATGCAGGAGGAGGCCAGAACGGGCCTGCCGGGCAGACCTGGACCTGCGTCTGCGGCAGCGTGAATACGGGAAAATTCTGTCCCGAATGCGGCTCTCCCAGACCTGCGCCCGCAGCCTGGACCTGTGCCTGCGGCGCTGTGAACACGGGGAAATTCTGCTCTGAGTGCGGAAGACCAAGACAGTAGAGACGGAGGATGAGAGCATATGGCGCTGATGTCTTATAAATGTCCCAACTGCGGCGGCGGCCTGGTCTTTGATCCGGATTCCCAGAAATTTCAATGTGAATACTGCCTTTCAGAGTTCACAGAGGAAGAAATGAAGCAGATGGAGGAGGCGTCCGCTTCTCCCGCAGAGGAAGAGGAGGCCGTTCCGGAAGAGGAAGGGACGGCTCCCCAGGAAGGGGACTCGTCCCAGTCTCCGGAAACCGGGGAAGCGGCCGTTTACACCTGTCCCAACTGCGGGGCCCAGATCGTCACGGACGCCACCACGGCGGCTTCCTTCTGCTATTACTGCCATAACCCGGTGGTCTTTTCCGGCCGCCTTTCGGGAGACCATATGCCGGACTTTGTCATCCCCTTTGCCATAGATAAAAAGGAGGCCACATCCCGCTTTTTAAGCTGGATCGGAAAAAAGAAGTTTGTGCCGGGGGATTTTTTCTCCAGGGACCAGATCGAAAAGCTGTCGGGGATCTACTTCCCTTACCTCATATACAGCTGCCAGGTGGACGGCCAGGCAGAGGCGGAAGCGGAAGAACAGCGCACCTGGGTCTCCGGCAGGACCCGGTACACAGAGCATAAAAGGTACCAGGTGGAACGGGCGGGCACACTGGAAGTTAAAAATTTAACAAGAAATGCTTTAAAAAAGAGCAATAAGGAGCTGGTGGAGGGAGTCCTGCCCTTTGATATGGAAAAACTCCTGCCCTTCCAGATGGGCTATCTCTCCGGTTTCCAGGCGGAAAGGCGGGACATGGACGAGGAGAGTTTTGCAGACGAGGCGGAGCAGGAGGTAAAGCAGTATACCCTGGACCGGCTCCGGTCCTCCATGGATACATACAGCAGCGTGCGTATAAAAGATTCCTCCATGGAGATCCGGGATCCCCGGTGGCAGTACGCCCTTCTGCCGGTATGGGTCATGACCTATGGCCACAGGGCCGGAGGAAAAACGTACTATTTTGCCATGAACGGCCAGACCGGAAAGATCTGGGGACGGCTGCCGGTGGATAAAAGGAAGCTGGCGGGGCTGTTCTTCGGCGTATTTTTCCCGGTGTTTGCAGCGCTTATGATCGGAGGGTGGTTTCTGTGAGGATGAAAAAATGGATGGGAGTCCTGGGCATGGCGGCGTTTATGGCCGTTGGGATCCCTGGGAATGCCGGGAGCGGACTGAGTATGACCGCCCAGGCCGCGGGCTCCGGGGAGATGGCAGGAAACGTCAGGGTCTTTGACCAGGCGGATCTTTTTCTGGAGGAAGAGGAAAAAGAGCTCCAGCAGGCCATCGACGCCCTCCGGGAAAAGATGGATATGGATGCGGCGGTGGTGACCGCAGAGGAAAATCCCGGTTCTGCCCAGGCCTATGCGGACGATTTTTATGAGGCCCACGGCTTTGGTACGGGAAGCGGCCACGACGGGGCGCTTCTATTGATCGACATGGACAACCGGGAGCTGTGTATCTCCACAGAAGGGAAGATGGTGCGGTATCTGACGGACAGCCGGATCGAAGCGGTGCTGGACGACATGTACGGCTATGCCGCAGCCGGAGACTATTACCAGGCAGCCGGAGCGTTTGTGGAGGATCTGGAGGTCTGCTACGACAACGGGATCGCCGCGGACCAGTATAATTACGACCCGGAGACCGGAAAGATCAGCCGCTACCGGTCGGTGCGCTGGTATGAGGCCCTGTTTGCCCTGGCGGCTGCGGCTGCCTGCGGCGGCTTTGCCGTCCTGGGCGTTGTGAGAGAGTACAATATGCGGGATGAGGAAAGCCGGATGGAGGCCAATTTTAAGCTTTCCTACCGGAAGGACAGCGCCTTCCGTATGGGGAGCCGGGTGACGGATCTTCTGATCGGAAGCTATGTGACCCAGCAGGTCATCGCCTCCCAGGACCACCGCAGCAGCGGAAGGAGCGGCGGAGGCAGGAGCCTTTCCTCCGGCGGCCGCAGCACCACCCACCGGTCCTCCAGCGGAAGAAGCCATGGAGGCGGGAGCAGAAAATTTTAAAAGCAGGAAAGAGAGGAACAGGGATATGACGATCATGGTAATGGACGGCCAGGGCGGCCGCATGGGAAAAAGTGTGGTGGAGCAGATCCGGAAACGGTTTCCAGAGGACGAGATCCTGGCCATCGGCACCAACAGCGCGGCCACTTCCGCCATGCTGAAAGCCGGGGCGGATGCCGGAGCCACAGGAGAGAACCCGGCCATTGTGGGGAGCCGGAGGGCGGATATCATCATCGGGCCCATGGGCATCGTCATCGCCGATTCCCTGATGGGGGAGATCACGCCGGACATGGCAGTGGCCCTGGGCCAGAGCCAGGCGAAAAAGGTGCTGATCCCGGTGAACCGGTGCCAGCATTTTGTGGTGGGCTGCCAGGATCTGCCCCTGGGCGATTATGTAAAGCTGGTGGTGGAGCAGGTGGAGGCCATTAAGCGGGGAGACTGCTAAGGGGCTTTATCCCTCCGGCTCCCGCTGGTCATAGACCCGTTCCCATTCCTTTGTCCCCTCCACCTTTGCCACCTGGCTCTGGTTCATCCGCAGGAATTTTACCAGCTCATAACAGTCGATCCAGATCTCGTTGTTCCCTTCCTTCTGGGATTCATCGAAGATCAGCTGGAGGCCGAAATGGAGATGGGGCGTGTCGATGTTGTTGGTGTTTTCTGTGGAGCTGTATCCGGTGCGGCCCAGGTAGCCGATCACATCTCCGGCAGTGACCACGCTGCCTTCTGAGAGACAGCTCTGGTAGGGATAATTTTTTCTCAGATGGGCGTAGTAATAATACCGTTTTTTATCGAAGCTGCGGATGCCGATGCGCCAGCCGCCGTACTGGTTCCAGCCCAGGGCCTCCACGGTGCCGGATTCCACGGCGATGATGGGAGTCCCCACCTGGCCCATCATGTCATGGCCCAGATGGCGGCGCTTGTAGCCGTAGGAGCGGGAAACGCCGAAGTCGTCATAGTCGCTGTATGGGAAGTCTCTGGCGATGGGGGAAAAGGCCTTGAGCCCGTATTTTGTGACCCAGGTCCCGGATCCAGTCTCTTCCGTGGAAGCCTGCTCCGGTCCGGCTGTTTCTGGCGCGGCCTCTTCCGGTCCTGACTCCTGCTCAAAATATCCCACCATGCCGCCCAGGACTGCGCCGTAGGCTTCTTTATAATAGGGATAATATTTCAGGCCTTCTGCCAGCGTATCCATGGATGTGCTGTTTTTTAAGGCTTCGGCCAGGGAATCCAGATCGGCCTGGCGGAACCTGGAAAAATCGCCGCCGTACCGCGCGCCTAAAAATGCCAGGAGCTGGATCCAGTCCAGATGGACCGGAGCCTGACAGGTGTTGATATCCAGGCGGAAGGCCTTTTCCATGATCTCTGCCGGGACGGTGAAATCCACCCAGCGGATGAAGTCCTTTTTCTTTTCCTCCCCGGGGGGCGCGCTGTCGTCCTGTTCTGAAAGGAAATACGTCTCTGAGGCTGCTTCCCGGCTTTTTAGGCCCAGGGAAAGGGTGAGAAAGGACAGGACCAGAAGCTGTATCACGATGATGACAGACGCTTTTGTTATATGGAACGGTTTCATGGCATACACTCTCCTCCAGGGATTTGCGGGGCAGAGTTCCCGGCCCTGATGCAGAACGGGAGGGAACGCCCCGCAGACATTATATGGGGACAGGCCGGAGAATATGCCGGTTGTCAGGAAAAATGAATTGTGCTATGATAGGGCGTAGCAGGAGGAACCGGCGGCAGGAACGCGGGACTCCCGGAAAGGACGGAAGGAACAATGAAAAAACTGGAAGATTATGTGATCAGCATCCCGGATTTTCCCAGTCCCGGGATCATTTTCAGGGATGTGACATCCATTTTACAGGATGGAGAGGGCCTTCATCTGGCCATTGACCAGCTCCTGGAAATGGTAAAGGATGTGGATTTTGATGTGATCGTGGGAGCCGAGTCCCGTGGCTTTATTTTCGGGATGCCCGTGGCTTATGAGCTCCACAAGCCCTTTATCCTGGCAAGAAAGCCGGGAAAGCTGCCGCGGGAGACGGTTTCTATGGATTATGAGCTGGAATACGGCACAGGGACCATCGAGATGCACGCAGATTCCATTAAACCCGGCGAGAAGGTGGTCATCATCGACGATCTGATCGCCACCGGAGGCACAGTGGAGGCCATTGCAAAGCTGGTGGAAAAGCTGGGCGGCCAGGTGGTGAAGATCTGCTTCATCATGGAGTTAGCGGGCCTCAAGGGCCGGGAAAAGCTGGCTGGCTATGATGTGGAATCAGCCATTATCTATGAAGGAAAATAACGTGTAAAAGCAGCGGGACGGGCTGGAGGAGCGCAGGAGGAAAGCGCCCCCGGCCCGTATTCTGTACCCATAAGGGACATCGTGGAAAGGAAGGATAAGGATGCGGGAGATCGTTTTTAAAATGGAACGGCCCGGCCTGGTGGAGGAGGGCCAGACCGTGGAGGTGAGCGAATCGGTGTCGCCGGTGAACGTCAACTATATGATCGAGCCGGCGGTGGCCATGTCGGGGCTTTTTAAGTTTAACGAGCGGTTAAAAAGCCGCCAGGGCGTGGTAAAAAAGATCGTGGAAAACGACCGGGGCTTTTATGTGACCGTGGAATTTGACGAGTGATCCGGCCTTTTGTGGAACAGCAGCAAAAATAGAAGATATCCGGTGCAGACCAGCCCGATCTGGAGGACGGTGCCGAAAAAGGGAGGCAGGCTGCCGGGAAGGGGCAGCGGATCCGGGAACAGGGAGAAGATCCCCAGGGCTGACGCCAGGCAGAACGAGGGCTTTACGATCACCGCCCAGGCGTTGGGAGCATACCGGACCAGCCTTCTTAAGGAGTACAGATGAAGGAGGGAGAGGACCAGCTCTCCGGCCAGCATACCCCAGAGGCAGGCCCGGATCCCGGCCCGGGGGATCCCGAAAAACACAAAGGCCAGGCGTACCAGCAGGGAGACCAGGTTGTGGAGAAAGGTAACGGAGGTCTTTCCCAGGCCGTTTAATACGCTCCCCATGGTGGTGGACAGATAAAGGAAGGGACAGAGCCAGGCCAGGATGGAGATGAAGCTTCCGGCCTCGGCGCTCTTAAACACCTGGAGTCCCAGGGAATCTCCAAAGGATGTGAAGATCCCGATGCACAGGATCCCCATATAGGAGCTGTACCGGAAGGACAGGGCGATATTTTTCAGGATCCCGGAGCGGTTTCCCAGGGACTGGTGACGGGCCACCGAAGGCAGGAGGACCACTGCCAGAGAGTTTATGATGGCCGAGGGGAACATGACAAAGGGCAGGGCCATTCCCGTGAGGACGCCGTAGACGCTTAAGGCCTGGGACCGGGAAAGGCCGGAAAGCTCCAGGCGGACGGGGATCAGAATGGCCTCCAGGCTCTGGAGAAGGTTCATGACCAGCCGGTTGCCCATGAGGGGCAGGGCCATGGCCAGGAGCGGGGCTGCGGCTGTGAGGACAGAAGAGGGGGCGGGGCGTCCGGAAACGGATGGCCCGTCTTTTTTCCTGTTTCCAAAAAGAAGAAAGGAAAGCAGCGTAAAAAGGGCGGAGCCGGCCTCCCCGGCCACCAGGCCGGCCACAGCCGCCAGGACCGTCACCGGCCTCCCCTGATCCTCCCAGATCCTGGCAATGAGAAAGACGGTGAAGATGCGGATGCACTGCTCCACCATCTGGGAAAGGGCCGGGACCTGTACCTTTTCTTTTCCGTAATACCAGCCGCATAAGCAGGCATGGACGGACGTGCACGGAATGGCCAGGGCCATGGTCGGGAGCAGGGGCGCGCACCGGGGCTCCATCAGCACCTGGGACGCCAGGAAGCCGGAGAAGCGGATGATGACGGCAGCCAGTCCCAGGGCCAGTGAAAAGGAGATGATAAATCCGGCAAGGAGAGTCCTTCCAGCCCGGTCCCGGTCGGCAGCGGTGAAACGGGAGATGGCCGTCTGGATGGAACCGGCGCAGATGGAAAAACAGATGCCGTAGATGGGAAAGACCATCTGGTAAACGCCCAGGCCCTCGGCTCCGATGGTGCGGGACAGGAAGATACGGTAAAAGAATCCCAGGATCCTGGAGGCAATGCCGGTCAGGGTAAGGAGGAGGGCTCCGGCCGCCAGGGTATGGTTTTTGAAATAAGAGTGCATGGGGCGCTCCGCGAGGAGAAGATTTGCCACAGTATATGTGAAAATGATTCTCGATATTATTATTTTTTTCTTAAATCTGCCAATATCAGTTGAAAAAACCAGAGAGTATCATATATAATGTAGGATAGCCTCCGGAAACGGGGGCAGAAATAAAAAATATAGAGTAGATGAGGCTTTTAACCTGTATTTACGGAAAGGCGGATTTATGAAGAAGGTAATTTATCTTGACAACGCAGCCACCACCCGGGTGCGCCCGGAGGTCGTGGAGGCGATGCTCCCGTATTTTACGGAGCACTATGGAAATCCCTCTTCGGTGTACGATTTTTCCACACCGTGCAAAAAGGCAATGGCCCACACAAGAGAAGTGATCGCAGGATCCCTGGGTGCCAGTGAAAATGAGATCTATTTCACCAACGGCGGCACCGAAGCCGATAACTGGGCGTTAAAGGCGGCGGCTGAGGCCTACGCTTCCAAGGGGAAACACATTATCACAACACAGATCGAGCACCATGCTGTCCTCCACACCGGCCAGTATCTGGAAAAGCTGGGATATGAGGTAACGTATCTTCCGGTGGATGAGAACGGAGTTGTCAGCGTGGACGCGTTAAAAAAGGCGGTCCGTCCGGATACGATCCTGATCTCCGTGATGTTCGCCAATAATGAGATCGGTACCATCGAGCCCATCCGGGAGATCGGCGAAGTGGCAAAGGAGCACGGCATCCTGTTCCATACGGACGCGGTCCAGGCCTACTGCCACGAGCCCATCAACGTGGATGAGCTTCATATCGACATGCTCAGCGCCAGCGCCCACAAGTTCAACGGCCCCAAGGGCGTGGGCTTCCTTTATATCCGGAAGGGGCTGAAGCTTCGATCCTTTATCCACGGCGGCGCACAGGAGAGAAAGCGCCGGGCCGGTACGGAAAACGTGCCGGGGATCGTGGGGCTTGGAAAGGCTGTGGAGCTTTCCCTGGCTTCCATGGAAGAAAATAAGAAAAAAGAGACAGAGCTCCGGGATCATCTGATCCATAGGGTCATGACGGAGATCCCTTATGTACGGCTCAACGGCCATCCGTCCCAGAGACTGTCCAACAATGCCAACTTTTCGTTCCAGTTTATTGAAGGAGAATCTCTTCTGATCATGTTAGACATGGCCGGGATCTGCGGCTCCTCCGGTTCGGCATGCACCTCCGGGTCCCTGGATCCGTCCCATGTGCTTTTAGCCATCGGACTGCCCCATGAGATCGCCCACGGCTCCCTCCGTCTGACCTTAGGGGAAGAGACCACCATGGAGGATATCGACTATACGGTGGACCAGCTGAAACGGATCGTGGAGCGGCTCCGCTCCATGTCGCCCCTTTACGAGGACTTTGTAAAGAGCAGAGAAAAGAAGGAAAACCAGTAAAACAGGAGAGAAAAGGAGAAAATATATGTATTCAGATAAAGTAATGGACCATTTTGAGCACCCGAGAAACGTGGGAGAGATCGAAAACGCCAGCGGCGTGGGAACTGTGGGAAATGCCAAATGCGGAGATATCATGCGGATCTACTTAGATATCGACGATGCGACCCATATGATCCGGGACTGCAAATTCAAGACCTTTGGCTGCGGTGCGGCTGTGGCCACCAGCAGCATGGCCACCGAAATGGTAAAGGGAAAGACCATCGAGGAGGCCATGCAGGTGACCAATAAGGCGGTGATGGAGGCTCTGGACGGTCTTCCGCCGGTGAAGGTACACTGCTCCCTGCTGGCAGAGGAGGCGATCCATGCGGCCCTGTGGGATTATGCGGAGAAGCACGGCATCAAGATCCAGGGTCTGGAAAAGCCCAAGTCTGATATCAGCGAGCACGATGAGGACGAGGAATATTAAGGAATGGGAAAAAAGGTAGTAGTAGGCATGTCCGGCGGCGTCGATTCTTCGGTCGCCGCCTGCCTTTTAAAGAAGCAGGGCTACGATGTGATCGGAGTGACCATGCAGATCTGGCAGGATGAGGATCCGGAGGAGACAGCGGAAAACGGGGGCTGCTGCGGCCTGACCGCCGTGGAGGACGCCCGGAAGGTGGCCTGGAGCCTGGGGATCCCGTATTATGTGATGAATTTCCGGAAGGAATTCAAGGCTGCTGTGATGGATTACTTTGTGGATGAGTATCTTCACGGGAGGACGCCCAATCCATGCATTGCCTGCAACCGGTATGTGAAATGGGAGGCCCTTTTGTCCAGGAGCCTGGAGATCGGGGCGGATTATATCGCCACGGGCCATTATGCCCGGATCCTTAAGCTGCCCAACGGCCGGTACACGGTGAGAAATTCCGTGACGGCCCAGAAGGACCAGACGTATGCCCTTTATAACCTGACCCAGGACCAGCTTGCGCGGACTCTGATGCCGGTGGGGGACTTCACAAAAGAGGAGATCCGCCAGATGGCAGAGGACATGGGGCTTCCCGTGGCAAAGAAAAAGGACAGCATGGAGATATGCTTTATCCCGGATAACGACTACGCGGCCTTCATCCAGCGGTCGGCCGGAGAGGTGCCGGGAGCCGGAAACTTTGTGGATAAGGAAGGGAAGATTTTGGGACGCCACAAGGGGATCACCCACTATACGGTGGGCCAGAGAAAGGGACTGAACCTTTCCATGGGCCATCCCGTATTCGTCACCGGGATCCGTCCGGAAACCAACGAGGTGGTCATCGGGGAAGGGGACGATGTGTTTTCCGATTTCCTGGTCTGCGGCGGGCTCAACTGGATGGCGGAAGACGGCCTTCACGGTGAGGAGCGCCGAGTCATGGCCAAGATCCGTTACAGCCATAAGGGCGCGCCCTGCCTGATCCGGGAACGGGAGGACGGGACCGTGGAATGCCGGTTTGAAACGCCCCAGCGGGCCATCACCCCGGGACAGGCCGTGGTATTTTATGAAAATGATCATATATTCGGAGGAGGGACCATCCTGTGAAAGAACGTATAAAAGGGCGGAAACTCCTCCGCCTGTTTCTGGTGTGCGTCCTGGGGACGGCTCTTCTTTCCGGCTGCGGCGGCATGAACCGGTACCAGACCATGGAGCTGGAAACAGAAACGGAAGCGGCTTCCGGGACAGAGGATATGACCGTCATCACCATGGGAGAGACAGCGGCAGAAGAGGACGGGACAGAGGCCGGGGAGAGCAGCCCGGAGGAAGCGGCAGCAGCAGAACCGGAGACGGAAAAGTACCAGCCTGTGGATGAGACCGTGGTGGTAAAGGCGGACCTTTTAAATGTGAGAAAAGAGGACCGGGCCGACGCCAGGATCTACGTCCAGTTAAAGAATGGGGAAAAGCTCCGGCGGATTGGCTATAACGAAGAGTGGAGCCAGGTGGAGTATGACGGCAAGACCGCCTATGTGGCCTCGGATCTGGTAGAGGTATGGGTGGAGGAGACGGATGCCCCGGAAGCAGAACCCCAGCCGGCAAAAGACAGTTCTGCGGAACCCCAGGCGGGGCCGGAGGGCGCACCCGGAAGCTCCGGGGAAGATCCCCAGCCGGCTGTGGATGGAGCCGGAGCGGTTCCGGCAGATGCATCCGGCCGGGCGGCTGAGGCCCAGGCAGAGGTGCCCTGGAATGGCCATACGGTGGCCATTGACGCCGGACATCAGGCCAAACCCAATGCAGAAAAGGAGCCCATCGGCCCAGGCTCTGAAACCATGAAGGCCAAAATGCCCCAAGGCGGCGTGGGGGCCGTATCCGGCGTAAAGGAATATGAGCTGACCCTGACGCTGGCAAAAAAGCTGGAGAAGGAGCTGAAGGCCAGGGGCTACCATACGGTGATGATCCGTACCGGACATGACGTAAACTTAAGCAATTCCCAGCGGTCAGCCATGGCCAACGACAGTGAGGCGGAGATCTTCATCCGGCTCCATGCCAATTCCATGGAAAACTCCAGCGTTTACGGCGCTCTGGGGATGTGCATGACGGCCCAGAACCCCTATAATGCGGAGCTCCACGACCAGAGCTACCGGCTGGCCAAGTCCATCATCGATAATATCTGCGCCCAGACGGGAACGAAAAACCGCGGGGTCCAGGAGGTGGACAATTCCGGCGAGATCAACTGGAGCCAGATCCCGGTGGCTGTGGTGGAAGCGGGATTTTTAAGCAATCCCGACGAGGACCGGTGGCTTCAGGACGAAAGCTACCAGGATAAGCTGGTGGCTGGGATCGCAGCGGCTGTGGATTCGTATTTCGGCGGAGCTGGGAATTAAAAAAAAGAAAAAAATTCGATTTTCCACTACACAAAAGAAGAAATATCGTGTATAATAGGGAACAGCGGTCTGGAGACTCCGGGCCGTCTGTCCCATAAGTATACGGAGACGTAGCGAAGCGGTCGTAACGCGGCGCACTCGAAATGCGTTTGCCGGCTAATACCCGGCACGTGGGTTCGAATCCCACCGTCTCCGCTGAAGCCCTTGAAGATCAAGGTTTTTTTTTATTTGCAGCATGGAAAAGCCTTCCTTAATTGGGATACATACCGGATGCTGTGTGCAGCTCCATGCCGTCTCCAATGAGGACTGCGGCAGCTGTCTGCCAGCTCCAGGCGATGGACTGAGGGGCAGACAGGCTGCCAGGGATGAAAGTTTATTCTGCATATACCTATATGGGGTACAAATGGAATTTTTGGGTATAAAACAGTGTTTTTTTATCCAATACCCAAAAAATCGGGAGATTTTGGGCATAGAAGGGAAGGTTTATGCGCTGCTGCCCAAAAATCTGGATCTTTAAGGAAAATCCGGCGGCTTTCCCCGGAATTTTGGGTATATCTGGAAAAAACTGCCGTATATGCCCAAAGCTCTGGAAGTGTGGCTAAGGCTTTTGGGTATACAGAAAGGGAAAAAGCTGCCATATATGCCCAAAGCCCTGGGGCCAGGCAGACGGCAGGACCGGATGCTGAGAATTTCACGCTCCAGAACCGATCCCGACACAGCCATTATGTATCGGAAAACAGAACCTGCGAAAACAGCTATGACAGCCGCCAATCGGCACCGTCATAGCTGTTTTTCTAGGGTATCAGTCCAGGATCCGGAAGAAGTCCACGGTCCGCTGGATTTTTTTCATCAGTGTGTCGAACATCTGGGGAGTTAAGGACTGGGCTCCGTCGCAGAGAGCCTTCTCCGGATCATTATGGACCTCGATCATCAGACCGTCGGCTCCGGCGGCAATGGCTGCCAGGGCCAGGGGCTCTACCATGAAGCGGATCCCGGATGCATGGCTGGGGTCCACGATCACTGGCAGATGGGTCTTCTGCTTTAACATGGGAATGGCGGAGATATCCAGGGTATTTCTGGTGGAGGTCTCAAAGGTGCGGATCCCCCGCTCGCAGAGGATGACGTTTTCATTTCCTCCGGCCATGATGTACTCGGCGCTCATTAAAAGCTCGTCCAGGGTGTTGGCCAGGCCGCGCTTTAAAAGGATGGGCTTCCGGATCTTTCCCAGCTCCTTTAAAAGCTCGAAGTTCTGCATATTCCTGGCTCCCACCTGGATCACGTCCACATCTTCAAAAAGAGGAAGGTGCTCGGCGCTCATGATCTCTGTGACCACTGGGAGTCCCGTGGCTTTTTTGGCCTCCAGAAGAAGATCCAGTCCCTGCTCATGGAGTCCCTGGAAGGCATAGGGGGAGGTCCTGGGCTTAAAGGCCCCTCCCCGTAAAAGACGGGCTCCGGAGCGCTTTACATCCTCGGCCACCTGGGTGATCTGCTCTCTGGTCTCGATGGAGCATGGACCGGCAATGACCTGGAAGTGCCCGCCGCCGATCTTCTGGCCGCAGACATCCACAACCGTATTTTCCGGGTGCATGGACCGGCTGGCCTTTTTATAGGGCTCCCGGATCCGGCGTACATCCTCTACCACGTCCATGGCCTTCAGCCAGTCCTCATGGATCGCTGTGGTGTCGCCGATGAGGCCGATGAGGGAGGTCTGGGTTCCCTGGGAAAGATGGAGCTTAAAGCCCTTGTGCTCAAGCTCCTGCTTCAGGATCTCTACTTTCTCCGGATTGGCATTTCGTTTTAAGATAATGATCATATTCGTTTTCCTCCTGGTTGAAATTCCTATGACATGAAAAAACCGGCGTCTGCTGGGAATGCAAACACCGGCTCCTGGTTTTCGGAAATCTTTAAGAGAAATCGGGAGAGGTTTGTTTTCCGCAGCAAAAGCAGTCCGCGCTATAATAATAGCCCGGAAAGGAATAGAAGAAATAAAAAGCGTTCCATGCGGTATTCTTCATGATCGGCTGCGTCCTTTCTGAAATCTCGTGTTCTGGAAACCATCATACAGCGGATGGCTCCTTTTGTCAACAGAAAATTTAATTGTTTAAAGCGTAACGGTTTCAAGTGAGAGAAATCGTGCTGGAAATAACATCCACACACTTCTGGATCCCCAGCCGTCCGCTGTTTAAGCAAAGATCGTAATTCTTCGGCTTTCCCCATTCATTGCCGCTGTAATACTGGTAGTAATCCCGGCGCTTCTGGTCGATGGTACGGATCCTTGCTTCCATTTTTTTTACATCCACGGTCTCATCCTGTTCCAGGGAGAGCAGCCGTTCCACCCGCTTTTTTAAGCTGGAGCAGATGAACACGGAGAACGAGTCTTCCACGATCACGTCCGAGCAGCGTCCGATGATGACACAGGGGCCCATATTGGCCATTTTTTGATGATCCGGGACTGGATCACAAAGAGCTGGTCAGAAACGGGCACCTCATAGGTGGAAGAGAAGGGATCGATCACGGCGTATTGGTAGTCGATCCGTTCTTTATGGCCGATCACTTCATCATTGGCATGGAAGATTTCCTCGGAGATATTGCTGTCTTCGGCGGCCATGGAGATGATCTCTTTATCATAAAAAGGAATCCCCAGCTTTTTTGCAAGGCGGTAGCCGATTTCCCGTCCGCCGCTGCCGAATTCCCGGCTGATGGATATGACTTTGCTCATAATTTTGCCTCCCTTTTTGATATAGTATCCCTATCATACCATACTTTCTGCCAATTTCCAACAATTCTCTTTTTTTTCCAGAGGTTTTCGTGTATCATAGGAGGAAAAACAGGAGGTGTACTATGACTCTGACCCAGCTTCGCTATGTGATCGCCGCCGCCGACACAGGCTCCATGAACGAGGCGGCAAAAAGCTCTTTATTTCCCAGCCCAGCCTGTCCCAGGCCCTCAGAGAGCTGGAAAAGGAGATCGGGATCGAGATATTTTTAAGAAATAACCGGGGTGTGATCCTGACAGAGGAGGGCAAAGAGTTCCTGGGATACGCAAGGCAGGTGACAGAGCAGTATGAGCTGATGGAGTCCCGGTATGTGGAAAAGAAGGACGTGAAGAAGAAATTTGCCGTCAGCATGCAGCATTATACCTTTGCGGTCAGTGCCTTCATCGGGATGGTGAAGCAGTTTGGCATGGAGGAATACGAGTTTGCAGTGCGGGAGACCACTACCTATGAAGTGATCGAGGATGTGAAAAACTTCCGGAGCGAGATCGGGATCCTTTATGTCAATGAATTCAATAAGCGGGTGCTTTATAAGCTGTTTTCCACCATGGATCTGGAATTTGAGCCGCTGATGGACTGCGGCGTATATGTATATATGTGGAAGGGCCATCCCTGGCGGGGGAGAACGAGGATCTCCATGGAGGACCTGGAGCCATATCCCTGCCTTTCCTTTGAGCAGGGCCAGTATAATTCCTTCTATTTTGCGGAAGAGGTCCTCAGTACCTATGATTACAAACGCTCCATTAAGGTCAGCGACCGGGCCACCATTTTAAACCTGATGGTGGGCCTCTGCGGCTATACCCTTTGCTCCGGCATCATCTGTGAGGAGCTCAACGGCTCCGATTACTGTGCAGTCCTTCTGGAAGGGGAGGAGACCATGACCATCGGATATCTGAAACGGAAAGGGGCAGCCTTAAGTCCCCTGGGGCAGAAATATCTGGAGGAGCTGGAGAAGGTCCTGGTATAGAACAACTTGATATAGGAAAAACCTTTAACAAGACGTATTTTTTCTATATTAGACAGGGACGCATTTTTTGTGATAGCATACCTTCATTACAGAAAATGACTAAAGGCAGGCAGAAGATATGAAGATCACAGAAATCTTATCCCAGGAAAAACCAGTTCTTTCCTTTGAAGTGTTCCCTCCCAAAAAAAAGAGAGCGCATATGAGACCGTGGAGCAGGCGGCGGTGGAGATCGCCAGGCTTTCCCCGTCGTTTATGAGCGTCACCTATGGGGCCGGCGGCGGCACCAGCCAGTATACGGCGGACCTGGCAGCCTGCCTGGCGAAAAAATACGGAGTCACGTCTATGGCCCATCTGACCTGTGTTTCCTCCACCAGGGAGCATGTGAGGGGCGTGGTGGAACGGCTCAGGGAAAACGGGATCGAAAACATCCTGGCGCTCCGGGGGGATCTCCCCTCGGACGGTCATGTGGAAAAGGATTACAGCCACGCCAGCGACCTGGCGGCAGAGCTGGCGGCCATGGAAGATTTCTGCATCGGCGGCGCCTGCTATCCAGAGGGCCATCCCGAATCGAAGAATAAAGCAGAGGACATCCGGTATCTGAAGGAAAAGGTGGATGCAGGCTGCAGCTTCCTGACGACCCAGATGTTTTTTGACAACGATCTGTTCTACAACTTCCTTTACAGGATCCGGGAGGCTGGGATTTCCGTGCCGGTGGTGGCCGGGATCATGCCGGTAACAAACGCAAAGCAGATGAAACGGATCCTCAGCATGTCCGGAACGGTCCTTCCCACCCGTTTTAAAATGCTGTTAGACAGGTTCGGGGACGATCCGGCGGCCATGAAGCAGGCGGGCGTCGCCTATGCCGTATCCCAGATCATCGATCTGGTGGCCAACGGGATCCATGCCATCCATATCTATTCCATGAACAAGCCGGATGTGGCGGAGCAGATCAAGAGCAGCTTATCGGAGATCCTGGTATGATGGAGGACAGGGTCCGCAGGAGCGAGGTGTTCCGGTATCTGGGATATGGGAACCGGGTCCCGGATGAGGAAACAGGAGAACTGGCAGAGGAATGTATAAAAAGAGCTCCTGCGGGTATCAGAAGAGCGGATCTGTGTACGGGAGTTTCCGGTGACGGTGCGGGACGGGAGCCTGGACTGCGGCTGTTGCCAGACCTCCAGCAGAAGTCTTTTAAAGAACCTGGGCGGCTGCGCCCGGGTTCTTGTGATGGCGGCGACCCTGGGGACGGGAGTGGACCGTCTGCTCCTTAAGTACGGGAAGCTTTTTATGGCCAGGGCTGTGGTCATGCAGGCGGCAGCAGCGGCTCTGATCGAGGAGGTCTGTGACAGGAATTTTGAGTCCTGGCGAAAGGAATATGAGGAAAAGGGGCTTTACCTGCGGCCAAGATTTTCTCCGGGCTACGGAGATTTCCCGTTAAGCGTCCAGAAGGACCTTCTGGGAGGGCTGGAGGCCGGGAAGCGCCTGGGGATCATTCTGACAGAGGGAGGCCTTATGATGCCGTCCAAATCCGTGACGGCGGTGATCGGGATCAGTCCGGTAAAGGGCTTCTGCCGGACAGAAGGGTGCGAGGCATGTGAAAAAAAAGGACTGTCCGTACAGGAGGAGCCTGGGACAGGGAAGGGAGACGTAAAGACAGATGGATATCGAGGGATGAACTGAAGCGGAGGCGGATCTTTTTTGACGGAGGCATGGGTAGCATGCTCCAGGGCGGGGACTTCTGCCGGGAGAGCTGCCGGAGACATGGAACCTTTCTCATCCGGAGGCCGTGAAGGAGATCCACCTGGAATACTTAAGGGCCGGGGCCGATGTGGTGACAGCCAATACCTTTGGGGCCAACGGGTTCAAATATAAGAAAGACGAAGGATACAGCCTGGGATCCATTGTAACGGCGGGCGTTTCCCTGGCAAAGGAGGCTGTAAAGGAGGCCGGGCATGGATATGCGGCCCTGGATCTGGGGCCCACAGGGCGGCTTCTGGCCCCCTGCGGGGATCTGGATTTCGAGGATGCATGTAAGGCGTATAAAGAGGTGGTGGAGGCTGGGTCCGGGCTGGAGCCGATCTGATCGTCATTGAGACTATGGGAGACAGCTATGAGTTAAAGGCAGCGGTGCTGGTAGCCAAGGAGGTCTCATCCCTTCCGGTGTTCGCCACAGTGACTCTGGACGAAAAGGGGAAAATGCTCACGGGAGGAACGGTGGAAACGGCGGCCGCCCTCCTGGAGGGGCTGGGAGCGGACGTCATAGGCCTGAACTGTGGTCTGGGCCCGGTCCAGCTGCTGCCGTTCATGAAGCATTTAAGGAGCGTCTCATCCCTTCCTTTGATGGTAAATCCCAATGCCGGCCTTCCCAGGAGCGAGAACGGGCGGACCGTGTATGACATCGATGCCTGCGGCTTTGCCCAGGCCATGAAGGCCATGGCAGAATGCGGAGTTTCGGTCCTTGGCGGCTGCTGCGGGACCACGCCGGAGCATATCCGGAGACTTAGAGAGGTCTGCGGTCCGCTTCCTCTGCTTCCGGTGGAAAAAAAGGACCGGACGGTGGTCTCCTCTTACGGGCAGGCGGTGATCCTGGGCGAAAGGCCTGTGATCATAGGAGAGCGGATCAACCCCACGGGAAAACCCAGGCTTAAGCAGGCCCGAAGGACCGGGATATGGCGTATATCCTGAACATGGCCGCCTCCCAGGAGGAGAATGGGGCGGATATCCTGGACGTGAACGTGGGACTTCCCGGCCTCGATGAGACGGCAGTGATGACAGAGACCGTAAGAGAGCTCCAGAGCGTAACAGATCTGCCGCTGCAGATCGATACCTCAGACGTAAAGGCCATGGAACAGGCCATGCGGATCTATAACGGAAAGCCTATGGTCAACTCTGTCAACGGAAAGAAGGAGGTCATGGAGGCGGTGTTCCCGCTGGTGCGGAAGTACGGAGGCGTGGTGGTGGCCCTGTGCCTGGATGAAAACGGGATCCCGGAAACGGCGGCCGGAAGGCTTGCAGTGGCGAAAAAGATTTACGAGACGGCGGCCTCCTACGGTATTGAGAAGAAGGATATCCTGGTGGATGCCTTGTGCATGGCTGTGAGCTCGGATAAGAACGGGGCCATGACCACCCTGGAGACTGTAAAACGGGTCAAGGAGGAGCTGGGAGGAAAAACCGTGCTGGGCGTGTCCAACATATCCTTTGGCCTTCCATGAGAGAGCATATCAATTCTGCGTTCTTTCTGCTGGCGCTGGAAAACGGCCTGTCTGCGGCGATCATCAATCCTGGCCTCCCGGCCATGGCGGCCGCTTATAAGAGCTTTCTGGTCCTCCACGGGATGGATGAAAATTGCTCTGGCTACGTGGAAAAATACGGGCAGGAGGAGGCGGCCAGGAAGGCAGAGCAGGAGGCCCGGAAGGAAGCGGCGGCTGGAATTCGGAAAAACGGATCCCTGGGAACTGGGGAAACTGAAGGATCCGGAGTTTCCCATGGTCCGGCAGCTCTGGAAGGAGATCCGGCAGAGACTCCTTTAAAGCGCAGCATAAAGAAGGGGATGATCCAGGCGGCTGAAACGGCAGCCCGGAACGCCCTTCTTTCAGTAGACATACGACCGTCATAAACCGGGAGATGATCCCGGCCCTGGACGAGGTGGGGAAAGGGCTTTGAGGCCGGAACTGTGTTCCTTCCGCAGCTTTTAATGAGCGCTGAAGCTGCCCGGGCTGCCTTTGGTATCATGAAGGAAAAGATGACAAAAGACGGAGTGGAGCGGGAGAATCGGGGCGCGGTGATCCTGGCCACAGTCAAGGGAGATATCCACGATATCGGAAAAAACATCGTAAAGGTCCTGCTGGAAAATTATGGGTTCCAGGTGATGGATCTGGGGAGAGACGTGCCGCCGGAGATCATTGCCGCCGCCGCTGTGGAGGGCCATGTCCCTGTGGTGGGGCTGAGCGCCCTTATGACAACCACGGTCCCTGCCATGGAGAGGACCATCCGGCTTTTAAGGGAAAAGGCACCCTGGGCTAAAATCATGGTGGGCGGCGCGGTACTCACAGAGGAGTATGCCAATTCCATCGGTGCCGACGCGTATTGCAAAGATGCCATGGCATCCGTGAGTTTTGCAGTCAAATATGTTAAAAAAATATAAAAAAACTAAAGATAAAGTAAAAATAATAAAGAAAAACCAATAAAAACAGATGGTAATAAATTGACATCATTTGTGCAACATGGTATATTAAATATGTAATCGATAAAATCTATACGGAAATGCAGATACATAGAAAAAAGGTATCCGAGGGGTAGGATACGGAAGGCTGCCTGGTGATCCAGACGCCGGAATATGCATTCCGCAGGGGAGATTTTAAGATTTTATTGTATACATATGTCCCCTATGGTCTGGAACTCCAGACCAGCAAAGCTGTAAGGATTCCGGCTCCTGCCGGGATCACATTATGCAATAATAGGAGGAAATACTATGCAAGCATTAACTGACACCTTACTGCCTATCGTGAATACCATTAATGGATATCTGTCTGACTATATCCTGGTATTCCTTCTTATGGGAGCCGGCCTGTACTTCAGCTTCAAGACGAAATTCGTTCAGGTACGCTGCTTTGGAGAAGGTATGAAGCGGGTATTCGGAAACCGACTTTAAGCGGCAAGAAGCATGAGAGCGGAATGAGCTCCTTCCAGGCGCTGGCCACAGCCATCGCTGCCCAGGTTGGTACCGGTAATATCGTCGGCGCCTCTGGCGCCATCCACCGGCGGCCCCGGCGCCATCTTCTGGATGTGGGTCATCGCCTTCTTCGGTATGGCGACCATTTATGCCGAGGCAGTTTTAGCCCAGAAGACACGTGTGAAAAATGAAGACGGACAGTATCTTGGCGGACCTGTTTACTACATCCGCACTGCTTTCCAGGGCAGCCTTGGAAAATTCCTGGCCGGCTTCTTCGCCGTGGCCATCATCCTGGCTCTGGGCTTCATGGGCTGCATGGTGCAGTCCAACTCCATCGGCTCTACTTTCAGCACAGCCTTTGGTGTTCCGTCCTGGATCGTTGGTATCATTTTAGTAGCAGTATGTGGATTTATTTTCGTTGGCGGCGTTCAGCGTCTTGCTTCCGTTACGGAGAAGCTGGTTCCCATCATGGCAGCTGTATTCCTTCTGGGCGGCGTTGTTGTCCTGATCGCAAGGATCCAGTATGTTCCGGCAACTTTTGGGATGATCTTCAAATATGCCTTCCAGCCCCAGGCCATCGTCGGCGGTGCTTTTGGTACTGCATTAAAGGCAGCCATCAGCCAGGGTGCAAAGCGCGGCCTGTTCTCCAATGAGGCTGGTATGGGTTCCACACCTCATGCTCATGCACAGGCAAACGTAAAAGAGCCCCACGAGCAGGGCTGTGTGGCTATGATCGGTGTTTTCATCGATACCTTCGTAGTTCTTACCTTAAACTCTCTGATCGTGATCTGTACGCTTTACACTCCCGATGGCCCCTTAGCAGCAGGCTACACCGGAGAGATCGTAAATGTGCTTAACAACACGAACCTGGCCCAGACCGCCTTCGGCGTTGTGTTTGGTGCGGATCTGGGTGCGAAATTCGTGGCAGTCGCTCTGTTCTTCTTCGCGTTCTCCACGATCCTCAGCTGGAATATGTTCGGTAAGGTAAATACGGAGTACCTGTTTGGCAAGAAGGGCGTGACCGTTTATACGATCATCTCTCTGATCTTTATCTTCCTGGGAACCACCACCTCTTCTGATCTGGTATGGGCTCTGTCCGATATGTTCAACCAGCTCATGGTTCTTCCCAACGTCATCGGTCTCGTTGGCTGTACAGCCCTCGTAGTATCCCTGACAAAATTCAAAAATAAGACTGGAAATCACCCCCGATATGAAAAAAGGCCTTTCGCTGTATGGTGCAGCGGGAGGCCTTTTATGGGCTGGAAGTTACAGAGAAACCCAGGATGGGAGACGGGCTGGGAAGAACAGATGAAAAACCCCTTATAGTTATTGGATCTTTCAACAACTATAAGAGGTCTGATACAGCAGATAACGGGAGTCGAACCCGCCTTTCCAGCTTGGGAAGCTAGCGTTCTACCGATGAACCATATCTGCAAAAAAGAAAAAGTGGAGCATATGGGATTCGAACCCACGACCTTTCACATGCGAAGCGAACGCGCTCCCAGCTGCGCTAATGCCCCAATGCCTATATACTACCACAAAAGAATCATTTACACAAGCCCTTTTTTGAAATTTTTTTGTTTTTTTGAATGATTCTTTCTATTTGACAGGGAAACTCCATCCGTCCTGGCGCATATGCTATCCTAACATTCTTTATTATGAGGCAGACATGGCACAAGGTTATCTGCAGGTAGATGTGGTTTCAGATACAAATAATTTTCCGGTCACAGATGCCAGCATCTCCATATCAAAGACAGAGACGCCGGAGGAGATTCTGGAGGAAGTGAGGACAGACAGCTCCGGCCAGACAGAAAATGTGGCTCTGGAAGCCCCTCCGGCGGATCTTAGCCTGGCTCCGTCCGGGGAGAGGCCTTACGCAGAATATACGATCCGCATCACAGCACCGGGATACGAACCTCTGGTGATCTCCGGAACAGAGATCCTGGCAGACGCCACAGCGATCCAGCCGGCCAGAATGATCCCGGCGGCGGATACTGGAGGAGAAGAGGATATTACGATCCCCGATCACACTTTATACGGAAATTATCCGCCTAAGATCGCAGAGAGTGAGATCAAGCCTGTGACCGGAAGCGGTGAGATCGTCCTTTCCCGGGTAGTGGTCCCCCAGACGGTGATCGTCCATGACGGTGTCCCCACCAACGCATCGGCCCCCGACTATTACGTTCCATACAGGGATTATATTAAAAATGTAGCGTCCAGTGAGATCTATGCCACCTGGCCAAAATCATCCATAACAGCCAATGTGCTGGCCATTATGTCCTTTACCCTGAATCGTGTATACACGGAATGGTACAGGAACCAGGGATACGATTTTACCATTACCTCGTCCACTGCCTATGACCATAAATGGATCTATGGCCGCAACATCTATGAATCCATTTCTGTTGTGGTGGATGATATTTTTGACAATTATCTGTCCAGGCCGGAGGTGAAGCAGCCGATCGACCCAGTACTGCGATGGGAGACAGGTGACGTGTCCGGGGTGGATGACCTTTTTGCTTTTGCGTATACACATCAAAAAAGCTAGGTTTTATGCGGGTTTGCGGGGATCCTGCTCCCGGCTCTGTTCTTTTAAATAATAGAAAACATCAATGTGCATGGTATCTTTGTGGAAAACGATCCGGTCTACGATGCTGCGGAGAGCGACATTTTTCTGGAGAGCAGAAAAGTGGTCAGACCGCAGTATATCGGTAACGGACCGGATGTGATCTAGCATCTGCCTTTCCTGGCTTTTACTGTCTGCACTTTCCTCCGGTCCGGCCGCTTCCAGTTGCTTTAAGGATTCGGCCAGGGTCTCCCGCTCCTTCTGGATCAGGAGTTTATTCTGCTTGTACTCCTCCAGGAGTCGATCCCGTCCATATAGGCTGCCTTCGCCCGCTTCTCCTTCAGTTCCAGCCGGTCTACCATATTTTTCAGCAGCTCCATTTCATGGCTGTCCTCAGCTTTTACCACGGACTTAACCTCATAATCGACGGTTCCGGCCTCCAGGACCTCCTGTAGGGCGTTCAATACCGCTGCGGCGATATCTTTTTCAGTGACATAGTGGCTGGCCCGGCATTTGCCTTTCAGATAGCCATAGCACTGGAAAGAATAATGGTCTCCGGACTTTGTGTGACGTACACAGGAGGAGAGAGTACGGCCGCAGGCAGAGCATTTGAGCATACCGGAGAGCCAGTGCTTTGTCACTTCGGCCGGTTTTGCGTTTTTCGGCCGGTACTCGGACTCGAACCGGAGCATTGCCTGGTTATACAGCTCCTCGGATATGATCGCCGGGTGGGTCCCCTTGGTCACGATCCACTCAGACCGGTCCCGGATCTCATTGGTCTCGTTACAGGTCCTGTTCCACCGGACGATCCCGGCATAGGCAGGATTCTGGAGGATATATTCCAGGGATCTTTTTTCAAAGGGCTTTCCCTGGCTGGTTTTAAGGCCGAGGCCATTCAGATACCGGGTCAGAGCAAAGATGCTCATCTTGTGGTTTACATACCGGTCAAAGATCATCCGGACAATTTCTGCCTCCTCCGGAACGATTTCCGGGGTCGCATTGTGGTACGGGATCCGGTATCCCAGGGGCGGACGGCACTGGTACCCTCCGTTCTGGGCCTTGGTCTTCATGCCGCGGGTGACGTCCTGGGCCAGATTGTAAGAGTAAAACTCATCCTGCCATTCGATGATCATTTCAATCAGACGGCCGTACATACCATCCAGGACCGGTTCCGAGATGCTGATCACATCGATGCCCAGCTTTTTCCGCAGCATTCCCTTGTAGAAGGTGCTTTCATCCTGATTCCTGGCAAATCTGGAAAATTTCCAGACCAGGATACAGTCAAAGGGCTTTGGGGTGGTCTTGGCAGTGGCGATCATCCGCTGGAATTCCGGCCGGTTGTCGGCCTTCTTTCCGCTCCGTCCCTCGGATTCCATGAAGATGTATTCTTTCGGGATCACGATCCGGCTGCTCTTGGCATACTGGACAATGGATTCCAGCTGGGACTCCGGGCTCAGGTCCATCTGGCCGTCAGTGCTGACCCGGATGTAGGCAGCTCCAATAGAAAGAGGTATTGGTTCCGTCATGTTATCATCTCCTTATAAAACTTATGGAAAAAGTGTATAAAAAATACGCCCCTTGCCAGAGCGCTCCGGAGATGATATAATCCAGGTGTCTAATCTGATATATCTTTCCGGGAGATCCTGGTAAGAGAAATCTATGGAAGCCGTCTGGTGCTGGTAACACCGGGCGGTTTTCCTGTTTGATTTGACAAAAAGGTCCGGGTGACATATAATATACTTAACAAGACAGCCAATAAGGGAGGTTAAGGCTCCCCGCCCTGGCGATTATAAGAAGCTAAGAAACAGCCGCCTATTCTTTACCAGAGAGCAGGGCGGCTATTTCTTATGGGTATAATTCAGAATGGCTACGATCAGCATGGCAACGCCCAGGATGATCTGGAATTCTTCATATGTACTCATAAGGCATCCCTCCCTTCCAAGACTCAGGGCGGGAACCGCAGCCGCTCTACTGGCTGCCCGGGTAAGTATATTATATTGTCAAGGTGGTTCCCCTGGGGTCCCAGTGGGACTGAGGGGGGGAATTTATTATTGCCGATGGGTAATAACGTCAAGAGCCGATAATATTTGATGGGCAAGGGTAAACGCATTCTTATATTCTTTGCTATCTATTTTTGTGGGCTTTGTAATTAAGGGTATCATATAGCACGGATACGAGAAAGAGTTTGTGGTGATCTTAATAATCAAAGATTCAATTTTCTTTTTCTGGGATCTCTTAGAGGTTATCCCGCCGGCAATAGCACCGGCACCGCCAAATAGCGCACCGCCAATGAGGGCTTGTCCGACTCCGCCGCTTGTAACAAGACTTTCATCTTCGAGCAAATCATAATTAAGCAGATCGGAAAAATCAAGCCACTCTTTACTTCCGACTTTCTGCTTATTTCCTCCGATAAGTTTTTCGGCAGCTAAAGACATTCCCATCGTAGATAAGGCTAAGGTTCCTTTAAAAAAGGTTTTTCCGATTCCATCTTTTTTCCCATTTACGGGAACCGCACCATGGATACGGAATGCAGAGTGTACTTCATCAATCTGGACAGGTCCAATTTGCCTGGTGGCTTTATAAGCGTTTGAATGCGTCTCAACCGCAGACTGGATGCCAGACTGGGCAGCATTCCATAGTTTTGTGGACAGAGACTCTTCTGAACCGGCTATATCACAGGTATCTCCAATAGGAGTATTTGTGATTATTTCATTTGTCGGGAAGCCACAGACAGGACAAGCTGCTGCACGCTCCGAAAATTCCTTTCCACATTCTGGGCATTTTATAAGTGCCATATTCCTTCCTCCCCGAAAGTATTTTATTAAAACGCCGTAGGCTGTTTTAACCTTAATTCAACCAGCTCTTTCGGGTACCCTGTACCCTGACAGAACTGCTCAATCGTGCATTCTTTGTATTCTGATATCATCTCATCTGATATCAGAAGATACGCTGCAAATAAATTTGCCCTTCGTTCCAGTTTTGAGTTAAGTAAAAACGTTTTGTTCCGGATAAAATAACAGTTTGATTTTCGATCAAGCAGAGCATGTCCCAGTTCGTGGGCCATTACAAGGATCAGTTCTTGACGGTTTAAAACGCTACTTAAAAAAATATACCGGTGATTTTTTAGAAACATATAGCACCCGTCGCATTTTAAATTACCTATTTGGTAAAGTACACCAAGCTGATCGGCAATCTCAAATGGATCAGTAGTTCCGAATTTACGGATACAGGATGCGACCATACGCTTGACCCTCTCAACATCCCCCATAAGTTACCACCTTTTATTTCTTTTTGCGGCCGTACTTTTCTTTGTTTATTATCTTAAGTCTGCGGAGGGCGAGATCTAACTCGTCCCGGAAAAGTTCTGCGGCTTCCGGATCCAGTTCTTCTCCGTCATAGGAGGCAGGACCTTCTTCTCCGGCAGACAACTTCTCCATAATCCGATTCAAGTCTTTGGCGATATCTCTATTATCCTTTTCTGTGAGCCCGTCTGCATCAATCCCGTTCATTAAATAATCCATGCTAACACCAAAATATTTTGCCACAGCATTTAATTTATCCGCATTAGGCGTGGATCTGTCCCACTTGACGATGGTGCTATTCCCAAATCCGAGTTCGGCTTCCAATGCTGGGAGGCTGATATTCCGCTCTGCCGCCAATGATTTTATTCTGTCTTTTAATGACATAGTGTTCCCCTTTCTGAACGAGAAAAAAATCTATAAAAAGTATTGACAAAAAGAAAATAATCTCGTATAGTAGAGGATGTAAAGAGAAAACATTCTCGCAATGCACTAACAGTGATAAATGCCAATTTAAAAACTGTTATATTTTAAGAAAATATTCTTATTGCCTATCCATATAATAGAATATTTTCTCGGCTGTGTCAATACATAAAAGAGAATATTTTCTCTAGGCATCAAATTAGGAGGTGATTTTACGATTTTTGACAATGTGAAGAAAATCTGTGAAGAAAAAGGCATTTCCATCTGGAGATTGGAAAAGGATCTCGGTTTTTCAAATCGTTCTGTCAGTAAATGGAACGAAAGTGAACCCGGGATCCGGAAGGTCCAGAAGGTCGCAGATTATCTGGGCGTGACCATCGAGGAGCTGCTGAAGTAGGGCAACAAGTACAACCATCCATGCATAGTATCAACCAGGAGGTGAGGCGATTTGACCATTACATACACCAATATCATCAAAACAGAAGATGGAGAAGTAAAGTTCTCGGCCCTCCCGGCAGAAGAGAGGAAAAGGATCTCCAACATGATGCGCCGTAAGCCGCTGGAACAGTTTGGTGATGTCAGAGTACGTCCTCCCGCTTAACAGCGGGCCAGATGGACAAGTACAGGGAGGTGAGGATAGTGAAAATGAAACCAAAGCGGCCGACCGATGAGCAGGTGATGCTGATCGCAAAGGCCGGGCTGATGGCCAGGGACTGGCTGGTCCTGTGGACATCAGAGAGTCAGATGTGCCTGGTGCACCGGAGTAATGGGAAAACCAGGCGAATCGAGATTTAAGGGAGGTGAGGACAATGGACAAAGAGATCCAGTACATACCAGTGGGGCGGGTACGCCGCCGGAGAAGGACCTGGCGCCGGACCATGAGAGATCTGGTCCGGATGCTGATGGCCGGAGGCGAGCTGATTGTCACAGGGATCCTGGCCGGGGCCGGATTCGGAGTCGGGCTGGCAGCAGTGACAGTTTTCTTTTAGAGAGGGGGATACAGGATGAAGGACAAATACCTAGCGGTAAAAATTAGTTTCCCGGAAAGTGACTTCGCAGGAGCGACTATTTATCTGAAGGACTGGCAGGCCCGGGAACTGAAAGCCCGGGTGGACAAACATAACCGGTGTCTGCGGTCCCGTGGATTTTCAGCGAATTACACCATGGCGCATGCCATCCTTTTTGCGCTTGAGATGTATTTTAGAAGCCTGGAAAGAAAAGAATCCCCGGAAGCGGCAACTTCCAGGGGACTCAAGTAACAAATAAATTCACACATCCTTATTGTAGGGCAAAAACAGGAGGAAATCAAGATGGTAAAAGTAACGATCGAGTTTGACGGAGGAACAGAGGTGTTTACTGGCGACGCAGTAAGCTGTGTGGTGCTCACAAATGAGCCGGATGGAACCAGGTCCTGTTCGATGCTGAAAGGGGCATTTCGCCGTTCTTTCCCAAGGATTCTGGCGGATACGTGCTTTTCCCAGGTCAAGGCGTCACAGAAAAACCATTCTCCCCTGGACCAGCTGGAAGCGCTGGCCGCATTTGCGGGAAAAGCACAGGGGCTGATGGACCAGGAGATCGAGGCGAATGTCGGCAGACCAGAGGTGCTGAAGCAGATCCCGGAAGCCGGTAAGGAGGAATAGGCGATGGCGGGAGACATGAAGTGCGAGATCCTGGACACCCTCCTTGAATTTCCGGAGGAGAGAGGGTACCACCTGGAACTGAATCTGATCAAATGGGGGGATAACGCCCCCAAATACGACCTGCGGCGGTGGAATGAGGACCGGTCGCGGATGACAAAAGGGATCACCCTGACGGAGGACGAGCTGGAACTGCTCCGGAACGGGCTCCCGAAGGTTAAATTTTAAGGAGGATATATCATGCAGATCACAGTAACATTTAACAGTCTCAACGAATTAAAGGCATTTACCGAAAAGGTCCTGGTGGGAGACACTGGTTCTTCCGTAGATCTCCGGGCCGCAACGGAAGAACCGGCACAGCAGACACCGGTACAGAAGATGCCCACAGCACCCGTAGCGCCCACAGCACCTGCCGCACCCCCAGCGCCTGCCGCACCCGCCGCACCCCCAGCGCCTGCCGCACCCGCCGCACCCACAGCACCCGTAGCACCCGCAACACCCGCTGCGCCGGTACCGACCACACAGGTATCCTACAAGCCGGATGACCTGGCACGCGCGGCCATGTCCCTTATGGACTCCGGGAGACAGCCGGATCTGATCGCCCTTCTCGGGCAGTTCGGCGTTGTGTCGATCCCCGATCTCCGTCCGGAGCAGTACGGGGCGTTTGCCACAGCGTTACGCGGAATGGGGGCCCAGATCTGATGGCACACTCCATGTTAAGCCCCTCCGGGGCACACAGATGGCTGGCCTGCACCCCCAGCGCCGTGCTGGAGCGCCAGTTTCCGGACCAGGGTTCTGACGCGGCCGCAGAGGGGACCCTGGCCCATGAACTGGCGGAGTTAAAACTGCGGAATTTCTTCCAGGCCGCAGATTTCGGAAAAACAAAGTTTACCCGGGCGGTGAACGCGCTGAAAAGGGACCCGCTGTGGAAGGACGAGATGCAGGGCTACACGGATACATATCTGGATTATGTAAAGTCCCTGTCTCTGGGATTTGAAAACACGCCCAGCGCGATGGTGGAGAAGCATATCGATCTTGATATGTATATCCCGAGTCTCCCGGAAGAGGATCCGGCCGGGGGGACCGCGGACTGCATCCTGATCGGCGGCGGGGTCCTGCACATCATCGACTTCAAGTACGGCAAAGGGGTCCCTGTATCCGCGGAAGGGAACCCGCAGCTCTCCCTGTATGCCCTGGGGGCCTACGAGGCCTATAAGATCCTTTATCCCATCGAGAGGATCGAACTCCATATCGTGCAGCCCAGGATCAGCGATGAGCCATCGGAATGGGGGTGCTCCCTGACCGAGCTCCTGGCATTCGGGCGCTGGGTGAAACAGCGGGCGGCCCTCGCCATTGAGGGGGAAGGGGATTACCGCCCGTCAAAGGATAACTGCCGGTTCTGCCGCGCAAAAGCGACCTGCCGTGCCAGGGCAGAAAAGAACGTGGAGCTGGCCTTTGGCCCGGTCGGGAAGAAACCGCCGTTGATCAGCAACGAGGAGATGGGAAAGTTTTTAAAACAGGGAGAGGACGTGGCCAGATGGATTGCGGATCTCCAGGACTGTGCGCTGGCCCAGTGCCTGGCAGGGAAAGACGTGCCCGGCTGGAAGGCTGTGGAAGGGCGCGGATCCCGGGAATGGACGGATCTCGATAAGGCCTTCAGGGGACTGGAGACCGCAGGAGTAGAGGCGGAACTTCTCTGGGAGAGAAGACCCCTGTCCGTTGCCCAGGCAGAAAAGGTCATCGGGAAAAAAGAATTCGGGATCCTGGCCAAAGATTATGTTGTGAAGAAGCCGGGAAAACCAGCACTGGTGGAAGAGTCGGACAAGCGTCCGGCCATTACAAATAAAATAACCGCCGGAGAGGCGTTCAAGGAGGAAAAATAACATGAATGAACTGACAAACGTGACAACGGGAGAAGTAAGACTGAGTTATGTACATCTGTTTAAGCCCTATGCTGCCATGCAGGGAGCAGAGGAAAGATACAGCTGCACGATCCTCGTGCCGAAGACAGATACAGATACGATGGGCCGCATCCAGGCAGCCATCGAAGAGGCCAAGCGGAAAGGGACCGCAGACAAGTGGGGAGGCGTGTGTCCCCCGCTCGTCCCGACTCCGGTATATGACGGAGACGGGGTACGGCCTTCCGATGGGATGGCTTTCGGCCCGGAGTGCAAAGGGCACTGGGTATTCACGGCCAACGCCAAGGCGGACTATCCCCCGGAGATCGTGGATAAAATGGGGAATCCGGTCATCAACCAGTCCGAGATCTACAGCGGGATCTACGGCCGCGTGAACGTTACCTTCTTCCCTTATGCATTCGGTGGTAAAAAGGGGATCGGGTGCGGCCTGGGACCGGTACAGAAGCTGCGTGACGGAGAACCCCTGGGAGGAAGCGCCCCGACCGCGGCACAGGCCTTCGGGGTCCCGCAGCCGCAGACAACACCCGCACAGAATGCAAATCCGTTACCGTGGGGATCCCAGGGCAGCGGGATCAATCCCATCACAGGGATGCCTTATTAAGAGGACAGTATGGGGATATCCCCCATACTGACAGGAGGAAACCATGAAACATCTCAGCATCGATATCGAAACAAGAAGCAGCGTGGACATCGGGAAGGCAGGGCTGTATAAATACGCCCAGTCCCCCGATTTCCGCATCCTCCTGTTTGCCTTCCAGGAAGACGGGAATCCGGTGGAGGTCGTCGATCTTGCCCAGGGGGAGGAGATCCCGGAACATGCGGTCCGGATGCTTGCTGATCCGGATGTCACGAAACATGCGTATAACGCGGCATTTGAGTGGTACTGCCTGAACCGGGCCGGGTACCGGACCCCGCTGGAGCAGTGGCGCTGTACCATGGCCCATGGTCTGTACTGCGGATACACGGCCGGACTGGACGCGACCGGAAAAGCCATCGGCCTTCCCCAGGACAAGCAGAAGCTGGCTGCCGGAAAGGCGCTGATCCGGTATTTCTGTGTCCCCTGCAGGCCAACAAAGACCAACGGGAACCGTACCTGGAACCAGCCGTGGCATGCAAAAGAGAAATGGGAGCTTTTCAAGGAATACAACAGACAGGATGTTGTGACAGAACGGGCGATTTTAAACCGTCTGGAGCAGTTTCCGATGCCGGAGGCGGAGCAGAAGCAGTGGCAGATGGATGTCCTCATGAATGCGTTCGGGGTCCGTGTGGACACGGAACTGATCAAAGGGGCCCTGTACATCGATGCAGTCAGCACGCAGGAGCTGACAGAGGAGGCGGTCCGGATCACCGGCCTGGGAAATCCCAACAGCGGGGCCCAGCTGGTGCCGTGGCTGAACACACAGTGCGGGAGAGAACGGTTCCAGGATATCCAGAAGGCGACCGTGGCGGACGCCCTGGACCACAGGGAGGACTATCCGGAGGATGTGCGGCGGATGCTGGAGATCCGGCAGCAGCTCGGGAAGACCTCCATCAAAAAGTATGTGGCCATGGATACGGCAAAAGGCGAGGGGGACCGCGTGAGGGGTCTTACCCAGTATTACGGGGCCAACCGGACAGGCAGGTGGGCCGGCCGGATGGTGCAGATGCAGAACCTCCCCCGGAACTATCTGAAGACCCTGGACTATGCAAGGAATCTGGTAAAGGATAAAAATTATGCCGGACTGAAGCTGCTGTACGGGAATGTCCCGGACACGCTTTCCCAGCTGATCCGGACCGCATTCATCCCTTCCGAGGGAAATAAATTCGTGGTATCGGACTTTTCCGCCATCGAGGCCCGGGTGATCGCCTGGCTGGCCGGCGAACAGTGGGTCAACGAGGTATTTGCCACGCACGGGAAGATCTACGAGGCGACAGCGGCACAGATGTTTGACGTCCCGGTGGATCGGATCGTGAAAGGAAACCCGGAATACTCCCTCCGGCAGAAGGGGAAGGTGGCCACACTGGCCCTGGGATACCAGGGCGGCACCTCTGCCCTGATCGCCATGGGGGCCCTGAACATGGGGCTTACAGAGGATGAGCTCCCGGACATCGTATCCCGGTGGAGACAGGCCAATCCCAGGATCCGGGATCTGTGGTACGCGGTGGAGAATGCCGCCCTTGCGGCCATGGAGACCGCACGGCCGCAGGCCATCCGGGGACTGATCTTTGCGCTGGAGGGGGATCTCCTGTATGGGCAGTCCTTCCTCACGGTCCGTCTCCCGAGCGGCCGGAAGTTATACTACCCGAAACCGTTTCTTAAGGAAAACCAGTTCGGGAAGCAGGCCCTCCACTACTACACGGTGGGCCAGCAGACAAGAAAGTGGGAAGTGGCCTCCACCTATGGAGGAAAGATGACGGAGAATATCGTGCAGGCGATCGCCAGGGACTGTCTGGCGGTCACGCTGGAGAGGATTTACGACCGGGGGCTCCAGACCGTATTCCACGTGCATGATGAGGTGATCATCGATGCACCGATGGAAACGACGGTGGAGGAGATCTGTGATCTGATGGCCGAACCGGTCCCCTGGGCCCCGGGGCTGATCCTTAAAGGGGCCGGATTTGAAAGCAGCTACTACATGAAAGATTAAGGAGGGAACAGGATGGAACACAACCGGATGCTGCAGATCAGCACTGCGGGAAACCGAAAGGCCACGCACTGGCCGAAAAGTGAGATCCTGTGGTCCGATTTTACAGATAAACTTAAGACCCCGGTACGGGGAATGGAGACCCTGGACCAGTACCTGGCCCTCCCGAAATCCAGGCAGGACGAGTTAAAGGACGTCGGCGGATTTGTCGGCGGGACCTTTACCGGGGACCGGAGAAAAGCATCCTGCGTGGAAGGGCGCGACCTGGTCACCCTGGATCTGGATAACATTGCCGCAGGGCAGACGGACGACATCCTTAAACGTGTCGGCGGGCTCGGGTGCACTGCGGCCGTATACAGCACCAGAAAGCATGCGGGATACGCCCCGAGACTGCGGGTGATCATCCCCCTTGACCGGACGGCCACCGCAGATGAATACGAGCCGGCGGCGCGGAAGTTAGCGTTCCGATCGGGATCGGATTCTGCGACCCTACCACCTTCGAGGCTTCCAGGCTGATGTACTGGCCGAGCTGCTGTGCGGACAGCCAGTACGTGCATGCGGTCTTTGACGGGGCTTTCTGCAGTCTGGACGGGATCCTGGCCACCTACGGGGACTGGAAGGACATAAGCCAGTGGCCGCAGGTGCCGGGAGAGGATTCCGCCGCCAGAAGACGCCTGGCCAGGCAGGAGGATCCCACGGCCAAACGGGGTGTGATCGGCGCGTTCTGCCGCACATACAGCGTCACACAGGCCATGGAGCGCTTTATACCGGGGATGTATGAGGAGACGGATATCCCGGGCCGGTACACCTATACCGGCGGCTCCACAGCCGGCGGCGCCATCGTGTATGACGGGGACCGGTTCCTCTACTCACACCATGCCACGGATCCATGCAGCGGCCTTCTGGTAAACGCATTTGACCTGGTCCGGCTCCATAAATACGGGGACCTGGACGGGGATGCCAAAGAGGGGACGCCGGTCAGCAAGCTGCCATCCTTCGTGGCCATGAGCCGCCTGGCGCTGGAGGACAGACAGGTATCGGATCTTATGTCAAAGGAGAACCTGGAACGGGCGCAGAAGGCCTTCCAGAGCCCGGAAGCGGCATCAGAAGGCCACCAGGACTATGACCTTTCGTGGCTGTCACAGCTTACGAAAGACGGGACCGGGAAATACGAGAAGACCATCAACAATGCCGTGATCGTACTGGAGAACGATCCTCTCCTCAAGGGGCGGATCGTGACCGACGAGTTTGCGAACTGCGGCATGGTCCTGGGCCGGATGCCATGGGACCAGAGGGAGGAAAAACGGCGCTGGAAGGACGTGGACGATGCCGGATTCTACCGCTATGTGGAGGTGTTCTACGGCCTTACAGGACGGGACAAGCTGGACAACGCGCTGATGATCGTCAGTGCCCAGAACCGGATCAACGATGTGAAACAGTACCTGCAGGGGCTTAAATGGGACGGCACGAAGCGTCTGGATACCCTGCTGTCCGAATACCTGGGAGCCGAGGATACGGCCTATACGAGGGCTGTGATGCGTAAGTCCCTGTGTGCCGCTGTCGGGAGAGCCGTGGCCGGGGGGATCAAATACGATTACATGCCGATCTTTACCGGGCCCCAGGGGATCGGCAAGAGTACCTTTTTACACATCCTGGGAAAAGAATGGTTCAGCGACAGCTTAACGACCTTTGAGGGCAAGGAGGCTGCCGAGCTGATCCAGGGTACCTGGATCAATGAGATCGGGGAGCTGAGCGCATTTACGAAGCAGGAGACCCAGGTCATCAAGCAGTTTTTAAGCAAGACCGACGATATCTACCGGGCGGCATACGGCCGGAGAACGGACAAATATCCCAGGCGGTGCGTGTTCTTCGGGACCAGCAATGACGGGGAATTTTTAAAGGATGTCACCGGGAACCGGCGGTTCTGGCCAGTGGATGTGGGCGTGCATCCGGCAAAGAAGTCGGTCTGGAACCAGCTGCCGTCAGAGGTGGACCAGATCTGGGCGGAGGCATACCTTTACTGGGCCATGGGGAGCCCCTGTATCTCCCGAAGGAGATCGAGGAGATGGCAAAGGACCAGCAGGACCGGCACCGGGAATCCTCCGGGAAGGAGGGCCTGATCCTGGATTTCCTGGACCGCGAGATCCCTTCAGACTGGGATTCCCTGTCCAGACAGCAGAGGCAGATGTTCTGGAACGGGAACCTGAAGCTGGCAGACGGGACAGAGCTGGTGCCCCGGGAAAAGGTCTGTGCAGTGGAGATCTGGGTGGAATGCTTTGGCGGAGAACCGAAGCATATGAAGCGGACAGACAGCATGGAGATCAATAATATCCTGATCGGGCTTAAGGGCTGGGAGAGGATCAAAACGCCGCGCAGATTCGGCGTCTACGGGCAGCAGAGAGGGTTCTGCAGGGCGAAAACATAGTCAGAAATATTCGTAGTTCTGGTGTAGCCGCGGTAGTAGTCAAAAACAACCGACTACACGATGTAGCACTGGTTAGTAGCCGTGTGAAACCCTCAGAAATAAAGGAAATACCATTATATAACTACAATAACTACAAACTTCTATATAGAGGTAAAAATAATAAATAAATATATAATACATAACGCTATATAGGGTACATAAATGAGATATACACATACACGCGCACGTGAGGGAGGTTGTTGGAAGATGAGGGAAAAAGACATTGAGAAGATCCTGGTGGCGGAAGTGAGAAAGCTGGGCGGCCGGGCCTATAAGTGGGTAAGCCCGGGGAATGACGGCGTGCCGGACCGCATCGCGATCTTTCCGGGAAAGGCCCCGGTGTTTGTGGAGCTGAAAACCGATACCGGGAAACTGAGCGCCCTCCAGGCGGTCCAGATCAGACGGCTGGGGGAGCTGGGGCAGAAGGTATATGTGATTTACGGGATTGACGGCGTCAGCCAGTTCTTCCAGGACGAGGGCTATGAGGAAACCAGCAAAGCGCTGGATTGCAGATATGGACTGTAAGGGAGGCACAATATGAAACACACGGAATGGATGCACGGAAGAGATGGAGAAAAATACGGAGTTTGGAATACAGTCAGAAAAAAATTCCAGTTCGGAATATGTGAGGACACGCCAATGTTGGCGGATGCAAGATTATTTCAGCGGATAGGAGATAACGCCAGAAAATACCGGTTCGAGATCCGAAGATTGCCGAAAGGGGAAGACAATGGAATTTAGACCGCATTCCTACCAGCGGCATTGTATTAATAAAATTCTGGAAACCAAAAAGCTTGGGCTTTTTCTGGATATGGGCCTCGGCAAGACAGTCACCACGCTGACCGCAGTCAAGGAGCTTAAGTATAACCGCTTCCAGGTCTGTAAGGTACTGGTGATCGCGCCAAAGAAGGTAGCTGAAGGGACCTGGCAAAGGAGGCCGCCAAGTGGGACCACACGAAGATGCTGAGGGTATCCCCGGTGCTGGGGAGCCAGGCAAAGCGGATCCGGGCCCTAAACACACCGGCAGACCTGTATGTCATCAACCGGGAAAATGTCTGCTGGCTGGTGGATTATTACCGCAACGCATGGCCGTTTGACATGGTGGTGATCGATGAGAGCAGCAGCTTCAAAAGCCATTCGGCCAAACGGTTCAAGGCCCTGGCGGGGATCAGCAGCCGGATCAGCCGGATGGTGGAACTGACCGGGACCCCGTCCCCCAACGGCCTGGCGGACCTGTGGAGCCAGGTCTATCTGCTGGACGGCGGGGAACGGCTGGGAAAACGGTACAGCCAGTTCCGCGAGCGGTACTTCCAGCCGCACAAGCGCGGGGCAGACGGCATGGTATACAGCTACGAGGCCAAGCCGGGGACCGAAGAGAGCATCCTGGCAAAGATCTCCGATATCTGCATCAGCATGAAGGCGGAGGACTATCTGGAACTCCCGGATCTGACCTACCACGAGGTCCTGGTGGAGCTGGATAAAAAGTCCTGGAAGGCATACCAGGATCTGGAGCGGAAGATGATCCTGGAACTTCCGGAGGATGACGAGCTGATCAGTGTGACCAGCGCAGCGGCCTTAAGCAACAAGCTTCTCCAGCTGGCCAATGGTGCGGTTTATGATGAGGACCGCCAGGTACATGAGGTGCACGACTGCAAGATCGAGGCATTCCTGGAACTGGTCGAATCCCTTCGGGGAAGCCGGTCCTGGTATTTTACAATTACCAGCATGACCGTGAGCGGATCTGAAGGCCCTGGCAAAGTCGGGACTTCAGGATCCGGGAGCTTAAGACCCACAGGATGAGGACGACTGGAATGCCGGCCGGATCGACATCCTGCTGACCCATCCGGCCAGCAGTGCATACGGGCTTAACCTCCAGCAGGGAGGGAACCACGTGATCTGGTTCGGCCTTACCTGGAATTACGAGCTGTATACCCAGGCCAGCAAACGTCTGCACCGGCAGGGGCAGGTGAACAAGGTGATTATCCACCACCTGGTCAGCACAGGGACCCGGGATGAGGATGTCATGGCCGCCCTGAGGAGAAAAGATGATGTGCAGAACTGGGTGATGGAGAGCCTTAAGGCAAGGATCAGGAGGATACGGGATGGACATTGAGAAACAGATGCAGGAGGAGATCAACCGCCAGAGGGAGATCCATAACCGGGTTCTTGTGCGGGACCCGGTGACCGGACGCAGGGAGTACCGGGAAGGCTGGAGACCGGGGACAAGGGATACCTGCCGCCGGCGACGGAGTTTATTACGATCCGGTTCCGGAACAGGGTGATCGTAATGCCGGCGGACGATTTCAGGCGTCTGCCAAAAACGAAACAGAAAAAACTGATGCGGTGGTAACAGGAGGGAAGAAATATGTTTGTGAAACAGATTGGCATGGAAAAAGCCCTGGAGCTGGCGGCGAAGGGGATGGAGATCAAGGTCCTGGCCCCGATCGGCCAGGAAGACGGCTGGGAGAACCTGGCCCCGGACACCCTCCAGCATATGCTTGAGGGAGTGATGTTCTTCCGGCAGGAACCGGCCCTGGAGAAGGAGATCCTTCCAGTAGTTTCCAGAGAGGAGCCAGAGCCACCAGTGGAAAAGACTCTATCGGATCTCACGAAGGAATTGAAACAGGCCAGACCGCAAAAGGGAAAGCTGGATGTGGATATCGGGAAGATGAAGGCCCTGCGGGAGGCCGGATGGAGCTATGCGAAGATCGCGGATGAGATGCGGATCAGCGAAGGGAGCGTATATAACTATCTCAAGCGGGCAGAGGAGTAAGGAATGAAAGTCAAAATCCAACCAAGAAAACAGTCAGACAAGGGCGGATATATTATGATGCCGATGCGGATAAACGTAAACGATCCGGTGGATAAAAGCTGGAAACTGGTACGCTGTCCAGTATGCGGCTGTGAATGTTGGGAACGTCCTCTGCCGGAGGGGTACGCAGAGGATATGTTTGACGGGAAGATGTGTACAGGATGTGTAATTAGAAAGGCGGTAGGACGATGATGAAAAATAAAGGGGGATACCAGGATCCGACCGCAGGCAGAGCGATCCGGGAGGCCGACCGGCCGCCGGAGAACGTGGTCATGTTCCGGCGGATGATCAAGTCGATGTGCACGATCTTCCATCTCCGGATCCTGGGTAAGGTGACGATTGTGGATGAGAAAGGACGGCGGTGGTGATGACGAGAGCGGAGAGGCAGCAGGAAGATTAGGCGGAAAGGTGGTGATGCCGATGGGGATTAAGATTACCAGGAAGCTTCTGGGCAGCTACCGGAAGATGAAGCGGGAGATTCCGACTCTGGAAGAAGAACTCGAAGAAATGAAACAGGAGATAATGGCCTTTGTAACAGTACTATTTTAGATTACCGCACAGGGGAGCCCAGGCCGCAGTCAGTAGTAGGTTTTAATCAAGACCTATATGACAGGAGGCAAAAGATACTGGACGGGAAAAAAGCCAAATGCAAGGCTGTCGAGAAGTGGATCAATGCCATTGAGGATGGGCAGACGCGGTGCGTGTTTAAGATGTTCTATTTGGATGGGATGACATGGGATCGGATTGCGGTTAAAACTGGATATTCCAATAGTCCAGACTATCCGCGGCTGATGATTCGGGACCGGTATTTAAAAGAACAAGGGATTCGCTAAAAAAAGTTCGTTTTATTCGGAATATTCGTGTTACAGTATACTAGAAGCCAAAGGCACGCAGGGCGGCGGCTCCTACCCCCGTTCCAGCCGGGTGTCACAGCCTGGCTGGGGAATCGGTTCTGACGGTACACCATGGGAAACCTAAAGACTGTCACTGCCCTGGATTGTGCTGGCCAGGGCATAAAGGACTTTAGCTCAGTTGGTAGAGCGTGTGGCCGTTAATCACATTGTCCCAGGTTCAATTCCTGGAGGGTCCGTTTGCCTGGTTTCGGGATCTCCAACCCAGACATTCCAGGCCAGAGAGGCATCCTCGTGAGAGGGTGTCTTTTTGTTTTATAATGGGCCTATTAGCACTCGATGCTTGACAGTGCTAACAATTGTGTTATAATATGTGTGTAGAGGGTATTTTTGTATCATATGTAAAGACTGCGAGTTGTTTATAACTTGTTAGATTTATTTTTAATGTCGAAAAGGAGAATAAGTATGAAATGCTATGTGTTTGTAGATAACTCAAATGTATGGATTGAGGGAAAGTATGTGTCAGCAGTAAAGAAGGGTCTTGCCAGAGACATCGTGGATGCACATAATAAAAAAGCGTGCGATAATTCGTGGAAAATGGATTTCGGGAAATTACTCAATTGTATTGTAGATGGAAATACAAGTAGTGTTGAAGAAGCTATCATCGTTGGATCAAAACCAACCCAGAAAGATAGTTTGTGGAAAGCGATGGAAACCGCTGGATTTAAAGTTGAAACACAACAGAGGAATGCATCGAATAGAGAAAAAGATTGACACTGGAATTGTGCAGAAGATTAATGATAAATTATATGATGCATCTGAAGAAGGAGATATCTTTATTCTTGCAATGGGGGATAAGGATTATGTCCCAGTAGTAGAAACAATTGAGCGAAAAGGGCGAGTATGTAAGATTGCTTTTTGGGGGAATGTAGCTGGAGAGCTTGTTGCAGCAGCATCAGAGTATTTAAATTTGGATGATCATTTGGATGAAATTTCACATTAGTTACTCTTGGTGTATGTATCTTTGTGTAACTTGGTACTGAACAAATGGATAAAACGCTTAGAGCAAAAGAGATAGCTTCGGCTATCTCTTTTCCTTTACCCAAAACCAACGAATAGGAGGTGATCGACATGGCCAGAGCGCCGGATCCGAGAATTGATGAGGCGAAGGCCATGTACCTGAAGGGTGTGAAGCTGGTGGAGATCGCACACCGGCTGGATCTGCCGGAGGGAACGGTCCGCCGGTGGAAATCCACGCATAAGTGGGAAAGCGAACGTTCGGATAGAAAAGGTGAACGCTCGAAAAGAAAGAGAGGGGCGCAGCCGGGCAATAAAAACAGCTCTGGCGGTCCACCAGGAAACAAGAAAGCAGTTACCACAGGAGAGTTTGAGGCTCTCTTTTTTGATTGCCTGGAACCGGAAGAACAGCAGCTGGCGGCATCTGTCCCGCCGGATAAAGAGCAGCTGCTCCTCCAGGAGATCCGGCTGCTGACTGTAAGAGAGCACCGGATGCTTAGGCGGATCGATCTGCTCCGGATGTCCATGGATGACCCGGGGAGGTGTCGGGGGATGAAACCGGCATGACTGCGGTTGGGCATAAAAGGGGCCTTGAAAAGGACAAGGAGACAGATCTCACGGAGTACCGGGGCAGGCTGGGCCAGATCCAGAACATAGAGGATGCCCCGACCCGTGTACAGGCCCGAAAGCAGGCAGCCATCGACTCCCTGCACCGATACGGCGTGGATGACGCCCGCCTGGAGATCGAGCTGATGCGGCTTGACCTGGCGGTGAGAAAGGCCGGCGGTGTGGATGATGAGGAGGAGCCCGAGGATGACGGCTTCCTGGCCGCGCTTAGCGGAGCAGCGGAGGATTGGACAATGGAAAAGAAGGTGGAGAATGATGAAGAAGAGACGGCCGATATTTAAATTCCAGCGGTTTTCAAAAAAACAGCGACAGATTTTTACCTGGTGGGCAGACAGCAGCCCTGTAAAGGATGCAGCTGGTATCATTGCAGATGGGGCGATCCGGTCCGGGAAGACGGTCAGCATGTCTTTGTCCTTTGTGATGTGGGCCATGGAAAGGTATGATGGACAGAATTTCATCATGGCCGGAAAAACCATCAGTTCCTTTAAACGGAATGTTCTCCAGAACCTTAAGATGATGCTGACAAGCCGGGGATACCGTTGGACATACCACATTTCCGGGGACCTCCCCAACATGCTGGAAGTATCCAGGAAGGGCAGGACAAATTTCTTTTATGTCTTTGGCGGTAAGGACGAAGGCTCCGAGGATCTGGTGCAGGGAATTACGGCCGCCGGGGCTTTTTTTGATGAGGTGGCGTTGATGCCGGAATCTTTTGTGAACCAGGCCACAGGCCGCTGTTCTGTCGAGGGGGCAGCCTGGTGGTTCAACTGTAATCCGGCGGGTCCGATGCACTGGTTCAAACAGGAATGGATCGATAAGAGAAAAAAGAAAGAACTGCTGTACCTGCATTTCACCATGGATGACAACCTAAGCCTTTCTGAACGGGTAAAAGAAAAGTACCGGGAAATGTATGCCGGTGTGTTTTATCTCCGATATATCAAGGGCCTGTGGGCGGTGGCAGAGGGGCTGATCTACACCATGTTTTCGGACCAGAACATGTATGCAGATGCAGACCGGCCAGTGGCATTAAAAAGTACGGCTGTGAAAACGATCACAGTAGATTACGGAACTACAAACCCATGCGTGTTCCTCGAAGTATGGGACGATGGGGAGACTCTGTGGGTGGACCGGGAATACCGCTGGGACAGCCGCTCAGAGGACGCGAGACGCAGCGGGAACCCGCAGAAAACGGATTCGCAGTATGCGGATGACATGGAGGACTTTATGGGAACAGACCCAGAAAGCCAGTGCATGGTTGTGGTTGACCCGTCAGCGGCTTCCTTCATCGCAGAGCTTCGCAGCCGCGGTGTATACGTAAAACCCGCCAATAACGAGGTGGTGGATGGGATCCGTGTGGTCGGATCCCTGCTTGGAAGGCGTGGAATCCGGATCAACAGGGACAACTGCAAAGGACTGATCGGGGAGATGCGGTCCTATGTCTGGGATGATAAGGCGGCAGAACGGGGAGAGGAAAAGCCGGTCAAGCAGAAAGACCATGGACCGGATGCACTGAGGTATTACTGCTATACGGTCCTGCCGAAGTGGCGGATCGGCGCATAGGAGGGAATATATGGCACAGAAACAGAATACGGGAACAGAGGCGCCTGTCGTGACGATGGACGCCTTTTCCAATCCGGCGGCAAGGATCGGGTTCGGGACGCTGGACCTTCTGCAGGCGACCGAGTACCCCATGACCCGGATGACGCAGAATTACCAGCTTCTGACCAGCCTGTACCGGGAAAACTGGATCATCCAGAACATCATTGCCACGATCCCCAATGATATGATGCGGAAATGGTATGATCTGAGGACTGGGGCTGATCCGGAGTACTTAAAGCAGATGATCCGCCTGGAGAGGCGGACGCAGATCCGGAAGAAACTGCTCCTGGGGATGTACTGGGGGAGGCTTTATGGCGGAGCCGCAGGAGTGATCCTGATCAAAGGACACAACGATATGAGCCGCCCGCTGGAACTGGATGCGGTCATGCCGGGAAGCTTCCTGGGACTTCATATCCTGGACCGGTGGAATGGCATTTATCCGGAAACAGATCTGGTATCCGATCCGGAGGATCCGGATTTCGGTCTCCCGGAATTTTACATGATCCGCAATGAAGAGACCGGGATGACGGCGGCCCGTGTCCACCACAGCCGGGTGATCCGCTTTATCGGCCGGGAACTCCCTGGATGGAACAGGTGACAGAGCAGTACTGGGGAGAATCGGAGATCGAAGCGGTCTATGAAGAACTTACCAGGCGGGATAATGTGGCCGGGAACATCGCGGCCCTTACTTTCCGGGCGAATATCAATTACCAGGAAACGGACGGGCTGGACCAGCTTCTGGGGACGGCCAACACGGAAATGCAGCGCCGCTTCTGGAACACCATGGCGGCCCAGTCGGTAATGGAAAGTAATTTCGGGACAAGGATGATCAATAAGGGGGATGCGATCCACAACACACAGTATACCTTCACAGGCCTTCCGGATGTCTATGACCGGGTCATGATGGATGTGGCCGGGGCGGCACGGACACCGGTGACGAAGCTTTTCGGACGGTCTCCCGCAGGGATGAATGCAACAGGGGAATCTGATCTGAAGAATTATTATGACTATATTGACGGACTGAGGGAGACGGAACTTCGTGGAATCATTGAACGGCTGCTTCCGGTCATGGCATTATCAGCATGGGGGACGATCCCGGACGATATGGAGGTTGTTTTCCCACCGATGCAGACACCGGATGCCAGGGAAGTGGCGGAGATCACGGAGCGGAAGAGCAACGCAGTCCTCGCGGTTTATCAGAATGACCTCATTGATGCGGCGACGGCCATGCAGGAGCTGAAGCAGCTGTCAGATGAAACCGGTCTGTACAGCAAGATTTCTGATGAAGCGATCGAAGCCGGAAGAGGTGTGTTTTATTCGGACAGCCGGCTGCGGGACCCGATGTCCGGCCTGGAGTTTCGGGAAATCCGGAAGAAGGGGGCGGAGGATTAGAAGATGGCGAAGAAGATCCGGCCGGCGAAGGAAACTGATGTGACCGCATATCTGCGGAGGCTGTTCCTTAAGACGGAGCAGGAGCTGATCCGGGAGATCATGAGAAAGCGGTCTGCCGGATATGTGGATTATGCGGAGGCAGCGGCCCTGGAACGGGTCCAGAAAATCCTTCAGGATATGGTGGACGATTCCTGGGAGTATATTCCGGAAATGATCGAGACTATTTTTACCATTCAGACAAGGATGCAGCCGGTTATGCCAATGCCAGGACGCTCACAGCGGCCCAGACGGACGTTGTACAGCAGCTGTCCAATAATCTGCTGGGTGAGATCATGGAAATGGCGGGGACGGCCAGAAAAAGCGTGGAGGCTGTGTTTACCATCGCCAGACTGGAAAATGATCCGTTCCGGAGGCTTACCCTGGAACAGGTCCTGCGCCAGGAGGCGGCGGGCAGTCCGTGGATCAGAAGCAGCAGGGACCTGGTAAAAAGATGGAACAGGACGGGATCACGGCATTCGTGGATAAGTCCGGCCGCCGGTGGAGCCTCCGTGCATACGGAAATATGGCGGTGCGCACCACGGCCCGGCAGGCGGAGGTGGCCGCGCTTTTGACGGCCGATGATCACGATCTCTGGCAGATCATAAAGATCGGCAGCACGTGTCCGGTATGCGCGCCTCTGGAAGGTCGGGTCTATTCCAAAAGCGGAACAGATCCGGATTATCCGCCGCTATCGATGGCCTTCGGGAAGGTGGATCCGGCAGGAGGGGACAACCTGGCAAACACCTGGCTGAATATCCACCCAAACTGCCTCCATATGCTGGCGAAGTATACTACGGTCGGAAAGACCGAAAAACAGATCCGGAGGGACCGGGATTTCTCGGATCCGGAGAAGAATCCGGTCACAAAAGACCCTCGGAGTAAGAAGCAGATCGCAGCCTACCGGGAGAAGGAGCGGAACAGGAGGAAGCTGCTTGCGGATATGAAGCAGCATAAGGAATACAGGGCGGTTCTGGGAAGAGAAGTGCCAAAAGATTTTGCAAAGTTCCGGGAGATGAAGTATAATGGGAGTGGGAAGTGGGAGTATTTAAAGGGCTTGAAGCGATATTTAGATCAATATCCGACAAGTAACAGGAAATTTTATGATGCCGGGGAAGAATTAAAGAGACTGGGGATTAAGAAAGGTGTTCTTTTACCATCTGTTCTTGTACAGGCATTTATATTACCCGAGGGAAAGAAAGATCCATATCATATTATGAACCGGATGCTGGGGCGTAATATGACAGATGACGATGTTCGCTCTTATATGACTAAAGCGAAAGCAATGTTTGTTCAATGGGGAGGAAAACGCCTGGTATTTTATGGGAATTCGGGAATCGCAGTCATTACAAAGGTGAACGAAGATTGGATTTATAAAACTGCGTGGAAGCGAGCAGACTTTGACGAAGAAACAGGACAGATTTTGGAGGTGTTGAAGAAATATGGCATATGATTTGGATTATGAGTCAGACCATCATTGTCCCGTTTTTGGCAGGGTCATTGACAGTGATTTGTGTTATGAGTCTTTGATGGCATTAAGTCGCGCTGTTAAAGTGTCTTCTGTGCCGGAACTTGTCGAGATACAGGACGTTGAAAAAGCCAGGAAGATTTGCGCGAAGTGTCCGTATAGCGAGTTGTAGTATTTTTATTGCGACGCCGCAATGAAAGGAATAAAAGATGATACAGTATTATGGTTATACCATAAGCCCGAACCAGATCGAGACTGGCGAGGGCTTTTTAATTTGCCGGAACGTGCCTATCAGCCGGACCGGAGACCAGGAGTATATGGGCTGGGAGATCGGGATCCCGGGGGCGGGAGGCGGACAGATCGTAACGGTCCACCGGCCTCCGGAGGAAGTGTTTTCCACGGCGGCCCTGGCAAGCTTCGAGGGAAAGCCGGTGACCAATGATCATCCGCCGGTACTGATCGGGCCGGATGACGTGAAAACGTATGAGATGGGCCATGCCCAGAACGTGCGCCGGGGAGACGGAGAGTGGGAGGAGTACACCCTGGCGGATCTTCATATCCACGACCGGGAACTGATCGATGCCGTCCAGAGCGGGAAACGGGAGATCTCCTGTGGGTATGAATGCGAGTATGTCCCCAATGGGGATGGGACCTATACACAGAGGAATATCAGAGGTAATCATGTGGCAGTCGTGGAACGGGGAAGAGCCGGGAAACGGGCTGCCATTTTAGATTCAGATAAAAAGAAGGCGAAAGAGCCGAAAAGGAAAGGGAACATGAATAAAAAAGGACTGTTTTTCAAACTCTTCGGACAGGCAGTAAAGGATAAGAGTCCGGAGGAGATCGAGCAGATGGCCATGGATGCGGCGGCCGCTCTGGAATCGGAGAAGCCGGCGGACGGACAGGCAGAAGGGCAGAAGGAAGAACCGGCAAAAGAAACGGCTTCAGATGAGGCTGTCATTGATGCCATTGCTGAAAAAATCCTGGCGAAGCTGGAGGAGAAGGGGGCATGTAAAAAGAAAGAAGAAACAAAGGATGCCCTGGATGCTGCCCTTGAGAAACTGGAAGAGGGCGGGGATCCTGGGCAGGCCGGGGAAACAGAAAAAGCATCCGGCGATACGGAAAAGGAGACCAGAACTGGGACCGGAATGGACAGATCCACGGCAGCGGGAATTTTAAAGGTCATGCGTCCGGCGGTGGCCGCCATTAAAGACGAGAAGGAACGTCTGGCCGTTTCGGATGCGCTGATCCGTCTGGTGATGGCAGAGGATACCCAGGATGATATTTCCGCCGTCTTAAAGGCATCCCAGGCAAACGGAAAAAAAGCAGCCGTGAACATGGTGACCGTGGATACAGACGCGATCCAGGATGCGTATGACGCTATGAATCCCCACAGGGGCAGAAAGGAGACGAAGTAAGATGAAAGGACAGGTAATCGGAAAGACCATGCTGCACGGATATGCGGGAAGCTATTCCAGGCAGCCGGATATGGTGGTGGATACCCACCCGCACGGAGGAAAGGCGGATATCCGTTTGGATTCCCGGTAGCAGCAGGCGCAGACGGGGCAGTTGCTGAATGGGCGGAGACTTCCACAGCAGGGAATTTTGTGGGAGTAGCCGTCCGTGAGATCAAGTCGGCCACGGACTACATGAACCAGAATATGGGCACATACAGGCCCGGAGAAGCCCTTCCCGTGTTAAAACGCGGATGCGTGAACGTGATCTGCCAGAACGGGACACCGGCCGCAGGAAAGGCCGTGTACGTCCGGACAAAGAAAAATGGATCTTTTCCCAATGCGGTGGTGGGCGGATTTGAGGCCGCAGAGGATACTACAAATTCAGTGAAACTCTCAAATGTGCAGTGGAAGGGAACGGCAGACGCAAACGGAGTGGCGGAGCTGCGGATCCTGACCATCCAGAATGCGTAAGGAGGAATCAGAGATGGCATTTAAGAACGTAGGTACTTTTGATCTGGGAAGAGCCGCATCCGGCGCGGCGAGAGGCGGTAATGCGGCTGTGTTCAGCCTGGACGCGGATGGAATCGCATCCGGACAGGCATTTCTGACATCTGAGCTGGAAAAGCGCGACATGATGGTACGGACACCTCTGACCAGCTTTACATATGCCCGTGATATCCCGGTCCGCGTTGGAGGCGGATGGGCGGAGACTGTATCCGCCATGCAGGTAGGATATGGGATCGCCGGAGGTTCCGGGGACGGTATCGTCCATGCCGGAGGCTCCAACGGGATCCCCATGGTGCAGGCAGACTTTTCCAAGGGCACATATAAGGCCCACATGATCGCCGCAGGGACCCGTGTGATGTGGGTGGACATGCAGCGCGGGAACATGACTGGAAGGAACCTGGACAGCCTTCTGCGGGACGGGCTCCGTATGTCTTATGACAAACACCTGGAAGAGAACACATACGTCGGCTTTAAGCGCTACGGAACCACGGGGCTCTTAAATAACCCGGACGTGGTGGTCCTGGATGCGGCATCCAACGGCGCGGATCTGTCCAGTACGAAGTTTAAAGACAAAACGCCGGATATGATCCTGAAGGACATCAACGATGCGATCCTTTATGCCTGGTCCCAGTGCGAGTACGACCGGGATGCGATCCCCAACCACATTATCATGCCCTATGAGCAGTTCAACTACCTGGCTACCACGAAGGTGACAGATCTGGCGGAAAAGACCATCGACATTCCTTCTGGAAAATAATGTGGCAAAGCAGAACGGAGCCGACCTGTTTATCGGAGCCACTTCCTGGTGCAAGGGAGCCGGGGACGAAAGCGAGGACCGTATGGTTGTTTATTGTAACCGCGAAAAGTATCTGGCCATGGATGAACTGGTGCCCCTTACCAGAGCCATGACAGGGCCCAATACAGCAGAGTTCTGTTATGATACTGCGTATGCCGGAAACCTGTCAGAGGTGGAAGTGTTCTATGATCAGACCATGGTCTATGTAGACGGGATTTAGGAGGTGCTTCAATGTTTATCGTATCAAAACGGAGTTATGCAGTGAGACTTTCTGACGGATCCTTTTACCGGATCCCGAAGGATTTTATCGGGGAGATCCCGGAAGAGGTGGCAGAAAGCAGGCTGGTACAGAGGGCAGTCCGGAGCGGATCCATTGCGGTCCCCTCCGGGACCCGGGACCGGGAACTTTAGAAGCAGACCAGAAAGCGGAGGAACTGCTGAAAGAGAACGACATTCGGCCGGATGCGGGGAGGAAGCAGGCAGATCTTTAGAGGAACAGCCGGAAACGGATGAGGCTCCGAAGGCTGGAAACGCCAGACGCGGAAGAAAATAAAGGAGGGCAGCATATGACCACCAGAGACAACAGGATGGGAGCCTTGTTCCAGTCCGCAAAAGCAGCCGCGGCTAATGTGCCGCAGCCAGGGGAGCGAGGCTCCTATACGGCAGATATGTTCCGGGAGGATTTTCCGCAGTTCACCGTCCGGGTGCCATCAGATACAGAGGGCGGTGGGGAAACCATGAAAGATGCGGTCCCGGAAAAAATGCTGGAGCTGTTTATCAGCCAGGCCAATGACAGTGTGCTTCCTGGCCGGTGGAGCTCCCCTCTGGAGGTATGCTGCCGGACTGTATGTGGCCCATTTTGCGGCCCTGTATCTGAAGACGTATACTCCTGGATCCGGAAGTGCCGCCCAGGTGGCCGTAAATGCACAGAATACTGGCACCGTGAAGGCGGCCTCCATGGGAGATACGTCCATCAGCTACGATAACAGCGCAGTAACAGCCGGAACCGAGAAATGGGGCAGCTGGAACGCCACCCAGTACGGTTCCCAGCTGGTGACGATGGCGCGTATGGTTGGAATGGGGGAATGTATGTTATTTGATAATCCCGTTTTCGGAAACTGGTACACAGACACGGTGGATATCTGGCGGATGGTCCCGGTCCGTGATGGAAATCTGGATGGCATGGAGCGGAAAAAGATAAATCAGAATCCAGTGCCGTGCCGGGTGTATGAGACAAAGAAGGAGGGGCCGGCGATTGGTGAGAACGCAGCCCGGGAGAGGGCCGTGGAAAAGCTGGCCTGCGATCTGGCTGCGGATATCCGGGCCGGGGATGAGCTGTATGTGATCCGCGGCGGGAACCTGGGACATGCGAACCAGGGAGTGAGGTATACCGCCGGTCCTCCGGCGCGGTACTATGACCCGGTGGGAAGCGTTTCCACCGGCCTGGCGCACCAGGAAGTGGGGCTGCTGAGAGACAACATCATCGGGAGGTGAGGCAATGTCCAGCTTTGGATCGCAGATCCGGAAGCGGATCGGGGAACTTTATAAGGCCGACCAGGATGTTCCCGGGATCCTGGAGGCGGTGGCAGAAGGAGCCACTATTGAGGCGGTGCGGGTGGCGGGTCAAAATACACCACCAAATGACGGGACCCTGGCCGGGACGAATACCAGGAGCGGACAGATGGCGGAACACTGGGCAACGGACAGCGTGACGACGCCTGTGATCACGGAGGGAGCCGGGGCCAGGACGTACACCACGGAGCTGAATAACAATATGCAGTATGCCAGTTATGTCAATGATGGCCATGAGGTGGTTAAGCATTTTGTTCCGGGGCTGATCATCAATGGAAATCTGCTAGAGGAAAGTCCGGATGGCTCCAGAGGACTGGTAGTTGGCACAAAGACCACCTTCGTGAAGGGAAAGTACATGAAGGAAAAGGCCGTAGGGAAGTACCGTTCTGTGGTCCGGAAGGAACTGGAAAAACGGGTAAAGGAGGCGTTCCGGTGAAGTTTACACTGATGAGGGTCCTGGACAGTCTGGCGGGAGTTTTAAAGAAGGGGTATCCGGAATATCCGGTGTATATAGAACCGGGAATACAGGAGACGGAGCTTCCCTGTTTCTTTCTCTTTCTTATGCCGTCTGAGATCTCCGGGGAGGCCGGAGGCCGGTATCTGCGGGACCTGGGTATCGACATTGTATTTGTGCAGCAGCGGAATATCCAGGATGGAAACAGGGGATGCTTTCTGCGGCGGAATATCTGGACAGGGCACCGGACTGTTTTCCTTATACGGACGGAAGCGGGGATACGGCTCTGATCCATACCTTTGAAAGAAACTGGAAGACCGAGGACCAGGTACTGCATTACCAGTTCCATATCCGGCAGCGGGTATCGGTCCCTGGGGAAAGCGACTATATGAGAGAAATGGAGGAGAATCATGCCGGTATCAAAAAGCAGAAATAAAACGGCTGTGGAAAAGGATACACAGCCGGTAAGAAGGTATGCAACAGAAAAGCTTTTAAAGAGCAGCCATCTGAAGGAATATCAGCCGGATTTTGCCAGGGTGATCCTTACAGAGCCGGAATACAGCGTGGAGGAGGCAAGGGCAGCTCTGGATGCTGTATTGGGGCGCGGGAATGCTGGTCACGGAAAAAAACAGTTGTAAAGACTTCTGGCTCTGGTATAATGAAACCATCAGATACGAAAGAGGTTGCCGACGTGCATGTAGTGGGAAAAATAGATCAGGAAATATATCAATGCATTACGAATGACATCGTGACAGATGAGGTGATTATTACGGATGAGAGGATTGAGCATATCAAAGAACGTCATCCAAACGACTATGAGCGGTTTTGTTCGTATATTCCGGAAATGATTTCAAATCCAGATTATATTATTGAAGCGAATAAACCAAATACAGGAGTTATACTGAAAGAAATTGAAGAACACGGCGAAAAATTCAAATTGGTTCTTCGTATTAAAGTCCAGGGAGATCCCGATGAATATAAGAATTCCATAATGACTTTCTGGCATATAGGAGAAACGACCTGGAAGAAGAGCCTTAAAAACAAAAAGGTCCTTTACAAACGGGAATAAATTCGTTATAATCTTTATAGAATAGAAAGGGATCTTCGAGGTGAAAAAAGCGTCTTCATGCGCCACATGCCTTGTGCAATGGGCAAAAGAGATGTCGGGAGTGACGCTCCGGCCGAAGATTCCTTTTATTATGGCTTTACCCGGATGATTATTTGAGGTGGTAGATTTCGTAGCGACCACACGCCGAAGGTATTGACAAGGGGAAACCCTGAGAGATGCAGGAGAGTGTTACGCCTGCCAAATAATCATCTGGTTAAGCAAATATAGATTATCAATACCACCAGTCAGAAATGTCCGGTGGTATTTTTGTACCCATTTTTAGCGTTGCGACATCGCAACGGGGAGGTGTGATGACTAAAATTGAATTTAGGGGAGAAGTCCTGCCGGGGTATGTTCCCGGCCTCCCCGAAGATATGGTTAAGGTTCAGCGAAAAGCTGGGCCTTTTTGATTTCACGAGGTAGGCGTGAAAAAGCCACCTACTCGGTGGTGGGTGGCTTAATTAAAACATGATTTAATGGAGTTCTGCTTCAATTGGAATATTGTATTTTGAAATGGTTTTTTCTCTCCAAAGAGAATAAACTTCTTCATCGATAGTCCCAGCCCAGTACAATTCTCTCATTTTGTTCCAGTCCTTCAGAAATTCATTTAAATGTTTGTCAGTGAATGAAATTCCCCATACAGTGGTTGGCATATCATTGGCATTTAATATATCTGTTTGCGATAAATAGATATTGAGCTTAGCGATATTCATTATATCAAAAACATATCAATAATGTCAATGTAAGTATTAAACACTTTGTTAATACTTTTTTTCGTTCTGTTAGTCCACAAAGCCAACTAAGAGATACATTATATGCGTTTGATATTTTAATAAGCATATCCAAAGATGGGGTTTTTGCTCCGATTTCATAAGAGGAGATGCTCACCGTCGAAGCATTTATTTTTTGTGCAAACTCTTTTTTTGTGTTAAAGAAAGGTCCGTGCGTAATTCCTTTAAACGAGCACTTATAACAGAGGATGTTTTTTCATCCATAATAATCACCTCCATATTTATACTATAACATATAAATATATACGGTTCAACATAAAAAATAAAGATAACAAATAGTATTGACTATATACTAATGGTATGATAACATAAACTGGAAAGGAGGCTTTTATGAAACTTTTATCAGTAAAAATTGATGATGATTTACATAAGCAGTTAAGAATATATGCGTTAAATCATGATCGAACAGTCACAGACATCGTAGTTGAACTTGTGAAGAAGGAACTTGAAAACAAAAAAAGAGCAAACACGATAGTCTTGGCGGGCAACGTGTTTACTCAAAAACTGGACATAGGTGAACCTACATCTATCTGTAGTGTAACCTATTTCCTCAAATTTGTCAAATTTTAAGGAGGAAAGGTTTGTGTCAAGTAATCGTTGGCAACTTACCCACTTCATTTTTTCCTTATGATATTTTTTCTGTTTTTGGGTATGCCAAATAGACCCTATGGGTTTTCCTTTGTTTAACAACAGAACGCTCTCTTAAACGCCTTTCTGGATGCTGTCTGTATCGCTTCAAACAGCGGCATATGCACATTTACCACATCCACATACGGATTTCCTTTCCCGTCCTTCTTTGGAGCTTTTGCGGCACTTAATGTTTCCACGATCTCCTGCATCTGCATTGTGAACACTAAGCCATCCGTATATCGCTCTATCGTCTCAATCAATTCCTTGTTTTCTTTTTGGTAAAGGATCTTGGCAAGGTTATTGGCTCCGTTTACCGACCAGCGCATCCTTCGGTTCTTCATCCTCAGCGTGATCACCGTACAATTCTGATTTTCCTGCACACCCATCCTTTTATAAAGAATTCCTTCCGGCGGGGCTGCTATCTTTATCCCCCTTTTATCGTAGGGCAGCAGACCTTCCCTGTTATGTTCCAGATATTGATATAATTCCCAGGCCTTTTGGCTGCTTTTATCCTTTTCATCCGGGCTTTCTACGCTGGTCGCATATATCTGTATATATTCCAACATTTCCTCCGGCTTGCCTGTATCAAACAGTTCCCGGATTTCTCTCTGCGCTTTCTTATCACGGATCTTCCCTGTGATCTCCTGATATACATGATATCTGTCTAACTGGAAGATTGCTTCCGGGTCATATGGCTCGTAGATCCAGCTGCCTCCATCTCCGTTTAAGATGCGCTGGCCGATCTCATCCGCATCATATTTCTTGCAAATACAGGCCTCCCGCTTTTCATGGAATTTCTTACTTTTCTCCATCCCCGCAAGCATGGTTTTTCCCACCAGGCTGCTGCGGCCCTGCTTTTCTTTCTCCGCATCCCAGCCTTCATACATGGTAAAGACCTTCATTTCCTGTTTTTCATCTTTTTATGCTGTTCATCCTGCATGGACAGCCATACGCCATCCATTTCTTCAAACAGTACCGGAATCTCCTTTTTTCCCTCTGACTGGTCCGCATGCATCTGTTTTACAGCATGTTCTTCCTCTTCGCTGATCCTTTCACCCAACCGCTGCATCACGTTCCACACACCGCCGGCACTGATGCTCTGGCCGCAGGTGCTGCTTATTGTCTCTGCTGTAACGCGGTACGGCGCTTCTGTTACCGTCATGGCCAGCTTCTCTGCCAGGTTTGTGGAGATCAGACCTATCTTTTCCATCTGCATGGCTTCATCCAGCAGATACACACAGGCTTTCTTTCCATCCTCAAGTTTTGTCTGATAGACGTGTCTGCCATAGCTGACTTCACCGTAGACTGTTTTTATCGTGGTGGTGCGGATCCCTTTATCCCGGTAATTCTTTTTTATCCCTTCCTCTGCCAGTTCCTTATCATAAGCCTCCAGCATGGCAGTTGTGATCTCTCTGCCCAGCTCACATACATAAGAAAATATTTTTTGCTCCAACTCCTTGAAAGATATCGGTTTTTCCTCTACAATAGTTTTCATCATACAGTTTCCTTTACATGTTTTTCTTAGCAGTTAACATCATAAAGAAAAACTGTGTGATTGGGAAGCAGGGATTTTCTCTGTTTCCCTTTTTTGTCTTAGGAATAGTTCCTATATTTGCCAATGATAATTATACACTAACGGAGGAAAGATTATAATGAATGAGTTACAGATTTTTAACAATGAAGAATTTGGACAGGTAAGAACGGTCGAGATTGATGGAAAAATTTATTTTGTTGGAATTGATATTGCAAAAGCACTAGGATATTCTAATCCTAGTAAAGCAGTAATCCAGCATTGCAAAGGGGTTACCAAATTGGGAATACCTTCAAAGGGTGGCAAACAAGAAACAAATTGTATTCCAGAAGGTGATTTGTATCGTTTGGTAACTCATAGCGAGTTGCCATCAGCAGAGCGCTTTGAGAGTTGGGTGTTTGATGAAGTCCTTCCTACTCTCCGTAAAACTGGTTCTTATGAGATGCCAAAGCAGAAACCGGACAAGCCAAAGAAGGAAAAACTCCCTTCCGTCAATATGATGGTAAAGAATATCCGTGAAGCCCTCCACGATGCCGGAGTGGATTCCAAATACATAGCCGCTGAGGTGGTGCGGATCTATTCCGATTCCGGTTATCCGGTCAATGTCCCACTGATTTCTGATGTTCCGAAACTCTGGGACTGTACCAGCATCGCAAAAGAGCTGGGAATCCTCTCCGAATCCGGAAGACCCCACGACAAGGCAGTGAGCGGGATCATCCAGGATCTGGATATCTTCGAGGATGAGATCGTGCGGACCGCATTCAGCCGGAACGGCCATGACGGAGTGACTGTCCAGTATAAGGGAAGTGTCCTGGAGAAGGTTAGGGAATGGCTGGAGGAAAACCACTATCCGTCACTGATCGAGTTGCAGCTTGCCAATGGCAATGTGAACAAGTGCAAGGTTCTTTACCGGGAGGTGGCGTAATGACGTATCGTGAATTCTGTACCCAGATCGTCCCGATGGTAAATGAACTCCAGGAAGAATGCCGGAAAATGGAGCCGGAAGAGTTCCGGAAATTCCGTCAGGAGCTTATGGAAGCATCTGCTGTCAGACCAGAAATCTGCCGAGACTTTATGGAAGCAGTGCTGGATCTGATCCAGAAGAACATATATGGAGAAGTTCCCGCCAGTGGTATGAGAATAGCATAACAACAACAGGTAATCAGAACGTCCTTCTACGGAGGGGCGTTCTTTTTATACAAATTTTTCAAAGAAAGTGAGGGATATCATATGGCAGGTGGAACATGGACCAGCCAGAACAAAGTACAGCCTGGTGTTTATATTAACACCAGATCCCGGGGAAATCTGGGCGTGAGCATCGGGGAGAAGGGAGTGGTGGCGATTGCAGAGCCGCTGTCCTGGGGGCCGTCCGGTGTGATCCAGGAGATTATTCCGGGAGAGGATTTAAAACCATTCACAGGGTATGATGTGACCAGCCCCAGAACCCTGTTTCTGCGTGAGATGATGAAAGGGAGCGATTCAACACCCGGCCCCATAAAGGTCCTTCTTTACCGTCCCGCTGGCAGCGGAGGAGCAAAGGCGGCGGCTACAGTGGAGGGGCTTACAGCAACCGCACGGTATGAAGGGATCCGGGGAAATGATATCACGGTGATCGTCCAGGCGGATCCGGATAAGGGCGATGTGTTTGACGTTATCACAGTGATCGATGGATCCGTGGTAGACGAGCAGGCAGTAAAGACCATTGAGGAGCTGAAGGAAAATGCGTGGGTGAAATTCACCGGCACCGGAGCGCCTGCAGAGACGGCCGGACAGGCCCTGGAGGGAGGAAAAGACCCGGAGGTATCCGCATCGGACTATGCACAGTTCCTAACGGTCCTGGAGCCGTATACATTCGACATCCTGGTCTATGACGGGACGGACAGTGCCACCATGCAGGCCATGGCCTCCTTCGTGAAGCGTGTTTCGGAAAATGTGGGTTTAAAGTGCCAGGCCGTGATGGCTGGGGCAGAGACCAGTAACAGCGAGTGGGTGATTTCCGTAAACAACGGTGTAAAACTGTCTGACGGGACAGAGTTGTCTCCGCAGCAGGCTACCTGGTGGCTGGGAGGCGCGGAGGCGGGAGCCCGGTATAATGAGTCCCTTACATACGCCCGGTATCCGGATGCCATTGAAGCATTTCCGAAGAAAAAGGATACGGAGATCAGTGAGGCTATCCAGAAGGGGGAAGTCGTTTTTATTGACAATTTTGGGACCGTGAAGGTGTGTACGGATATCAACACACTGACCAGCTTTTCAGTGGATAAAGGCCAGGAATATTCCAAAAACCGTGTCATGCGTGTGTTAAACCAGTTCTGTAACGACGTATACAGGCAGTTTTCCCTGTATTATATCGGAAAAGTGGATAATAACGAGTCCGGCCGGGGACTGTTAAAGGGCTGGATCGTGGGATATCTCAATGAGATGCAGGCCAATGGCGGGATCCAGAATTTTGTCGCGGATGATGTTACGGTGCAGGCGGGAAACAGCGTGGATTCTGTTCTCGTTGGCGTGTGGCTTCAGCCGGTGGATGCCATTGAGAAGATCTATATGGATGTTGCCGTGTCTGTGAACGCAGAGGCGGTATAAGTGTAAAGGAGGCAGGATATGAGCTTTTTACTGGAGCGGGATGCCGTCAACGGAAAAGAGGGCCGCGGCTTTATGACCATTGACGGGGAAAACCATGAGATGTTCGGGCTGAAGAAATTCCAGTCGGACGCAGAGTTTCAGGAAGCAGATTTTAAGGTGGTGGGGACCCGGCTGGTACAGAAAAAGACCACAGGCGTTGCCCTGACCGGTTCCATGACGATCTATTATGGAACCCCTTATTTTCTGAAACTCTTACAGGAATATCTGAAAACGGGAAAGCTCCCGTATTTCACGATCCAGATCACCAATGACGATCCCTCCACCAGCGTGGGGACACAGACGGTGGTCTTTTATAATGTCAAACTCCAGAAGCTTCCGGTGGCCATCCTGGATGCGGAAGCCGATTATCTGGAGATGGAGGTATCATTTTCATACACACATGTGGAGGTTCTGGACTGGTTTAAAGATCCGGAGCAGTTAGAGGAAATTAAGAATGGGAAATATTGCAGCATTTTTACAGCCGCCGGTGATGGGGGAGGAAAAAAAAGGTCTGGATTTCCAGACGGTTTAAAGGGGAGGACGGAAAGCCGCTTCCCTTTGTGATCCGTGTGATCGACCAGGAGACCAATGCGAAGCTGTTAAAACAGGCGACCAGGAAGAACCGTGTGAATGGCCAGATGGTCCAGGAGATGGATGCAGACCGGTATGGGAAGCTCCTGGTGGATGCCTGCGTAGTGGAGCCGAACTTCCGCGATTCCGAGGTGTGCGCCTATTATAAGACTACGGATCCTCTGGAAGTACCGGGGCGGATGCTCACGGCGGGTGAGTACAACCGCCTGGTGGGTGAGATCCGGAAACTCAATGAGCTGGTGGAGTCCGATGAGGAGCTGGAGGCTCTGGAGGAAGCAGCAAAAAACTAGCGGCGGAGAATACCCTGGATTCCAGGCTGTGCCAGTACATGCTCTGTAATCACGGGATTCTCCCCTCTGTAACCATGAAGATCCCATTGAAAGAGCGGCTGCTTATGTGGGAGTTCTTGCGGAAGGAAATGAAGGAGGCAAAGAAAAACTGATGGGAGTAATTAACGAGACCTTAAAACTGACCGACCATTTTTCCGCCGCCTTCCAGACGTTTATCCAGATGGGGTCCCGTTCTGCCGGCACCGCGCAGGCTCTTCAGGAATCCACGGACCAGTACGCCAGGACATCCCAGTACGCGGCCCAGCAGCTGGATGCCCTGAAGGGCGTCCTGGCCTCCCAGGAGTCCCTTTACGCGGCCCAGGGGCAGCGCCTGGATGCCCAGCGGCAGAAGGTGGCAGAACTGGCCGCCAGGCATGCAAAACTGGCCGCATCAAAGGGAATGGAGGCCGGAGCGACCACAAGGGCGGCAGAGGCTCTGGCCAGGGCCCAGATACAGGAACAGCGGATGCTCCAGGCAGCCTTAAAGACCTCTGAGGCCATGGAAAGGCAGAACACAGAGATCCTGAAATTTACAGACCGGATGGGAGGCGCATCGTCTGCGGTGGAGCAGACGGCCAGGAAACAGAAGCAGCACACAAAGGAGGTGGAGCGGACCTCCAGGGCTTCCGGAAAGCTTCTGAAGGCCACGACCCTCATCGCTGCGGCTGCCGGAGCTGCCCGCCTGGCAAAATCGTTCCTGGATTTTTCGGATACCCAGGCACAGATCACGGCCAGGCTGAATCTGATGAATGACGGCCTTCAGGAAACATCCGCACTGAATGAAATGATCTTCCAGTCCTCTCTGCGATCCAGGGCCTCTTATCTGGATACGGCGGACGCCATCGCAAAAATGGGAGTCAATGCGGGAAATGCGTTTTCTTCCAATACGGAGCTGATCGCGTTCATGGAGCAGGTCAATAAACAGTTCGCCATTGGAGGGGCAACGGCCCAGGAGCAGAAGAACGCCATGGTGCAGCTGACCCAGGCCATGGCCGCCGGTGCACTCCGGGGCGAGGAATTAAATTCCATTCTGGACGCAGCTCCGGGGATCGCCAGGACCATTGAACAGAGCATGGGATGGGCGGAAGGCTCCATTAAAAAGTATGCGGAAAAGGGGATGGTTTCTGCCGGAGTGGTGAAGAACTCCCTTTTGAGCATGGCGGAGGAGACGAACACGAAATTCCAGTCCATGCCGATGACCGTATCGCAGGCCATGACAATGATGGAAAGCATTGTCCAGCACAGTGTTTCTGGAATGGCGGCGGAGTGGAATGCATTCTTTAACTCAGCAGAGGGACAGGAGCTTCTGATGGGAGCCATTTCCCTGGTTTCCATACTGGCAGAAACGGGCGTTGCAGCGCTTTCGGCCCTGGGCCAGGGAGCCATGTTCGTGGCAGATAACCTGGACTTTATCCTTCCGGTCCTTGCTGCCGTTGCCCTGGGGCTTGCTGTGCTACACCGACAGGCAATCCTTGCCGGAATTGCAAGTGTAGGAAGCGCCCTGGCGTCAGCAGCCGGCTGGGCCGTTGCCCACTGGCCACTCCTTCTTCTGATCGCGGTTCTGGCCTCGGCGATGATCGCGGCCCAGCAGTTCGGCGTTGGGATGACGGAGGTATGCGGCTGGGTTGGCCAGGTACTGGGGATGCTTTACGCCATCGGCTATAACGTGTTTGCATCCCTGTGGAATGTGATCGCCGCCTTTGCGGAGTTTTTTGCCAATGTGTGGAACGATCCGCTGGGAGCAACCGCCCGGCTGTTTTTTGACATTTTTGATACGATCCTGGGGATTGTGGAAACAACGGCCGGAGCTATTGACGCACTTTTAGGTACCAGCCTGGCCGGTACTGTGGCGGGTTTCCGTGGGAAGCTGTCCGGATGGGTGGACGATACCTTCGGAGAGAACGCCATCCAGATCAAACGGATGGCGGAACTGGATGTGTATGGTACCTCACAAAGCTGGGGGCAGAAGGGAGAAAACCTGGGAACCAGGCTGGATAACCTGAATCTGAACCTGGAGGATCTGACCGGAGGGCTTGGAGGGCTCCTGGACGGCTTCACTCCCGGCGCCATTGATAATGTGGGGACGGTCGGAAAGGTCAAGAAGGTGGACGATATCCGGCTGTCGGACGAGGACCTTAAGATCTACCGGGATCTGGCAGAACGCCGGTATATGAATAAGATCGAACTGAAGACCCTGGCCCCGCAGATCAGTGTGACGATCCCACCTTCCTCCGGCGGGAATCTGACTGCGGAGGACGTTACAGAGCATATCCGGAAGATGCTGGTGGAGGAGATGAACTCGCAGACCGCAGTTTCCCATGGATAGGAGGCGGATTTATGGCGCGTGTAAAAAGCAGCTGTGCCATTTATGTGGTGTTTGGCGGAAGGAAGGTAAAGATTCCGGTGAACCCGGAAGAGATTGAAATAAAATATCCGACAGACCACAAGACATATGATGTGATCGGACTGGGGGAGATCGTGGTGCCCAGGAGGCCGTCTTTAAGAGAGGTTTCCTGGGAGTCCTTTTTCCCGGGAGACCGGTCGGAGCCGTATGTAAACACTGGAGCTGGAAAACCGGCCGGATATCTGGAAAGTTTCAAAACGGCCATGGAGGAGAAACAGGTATGCCGTCTGGTCATTTCGGGATCCGGTGTCTGTGATACAAATATGCAATGTGTCATAACGGATTTTGAGACAAAGAACAAAGGAGGGGAGCCTGGTGACCTTTATTACAGTGTGGGATTCCAGGAATACCGGCCGTATGCACCGAAGACCCTGACGATCCTCAAAGAGGGGAACGACGGGCAGGGGAACGCGGAGGCATCAGCAGAATCAGAGCGTCCAGTGGAAAAGCCGGTACTGCGGGTAGGCGCTCCTGTGGTCGTCAACGGGGACTACTGCTACGACAGCTACGGAAGCAGACCCCACGGAACGGCAAACAACCTGAGCACGACTGTGACCAGGATCGTTTCCGGAAACCCTTATCCGGTCCATGTGGGCCATTATGGATGGGTCCTGGAGAGTCAGCTTCAGATCATGGGATAAGAGGAGGTGCAGAATGGAAAACAGATCTCTGGTTATCCAGGTAAAGAGTGAAACGGAGGTGACATCCTATGATTACATCGATGTGGTCCGGGAGATCGAACTGACCACAAACCGCATGGATGCCCCGGGAAAGCTTGTATTCTCCTGCGTGGAGCAGGGACCGTTGAAAATTTTTGAGGGCAGCTCTGTTGAATATGTGGTGGACGGGAAAAAGCTGTTTAAGGGATACATTTTTACCGTGGAGCGGGCCCACGATGGGGAGACTTCCTACACGGCCTATGACCAACTGCGGTATTTAAAAGCCAGCGCCAGCTATGTATTCGAGAATATGTCCCTGTCCCAGATCATCGGGCAGATCGCGGCAGATTTTGGACTGAAAACCGGGAAACTGGAGGATCCGGGGTACGTATTTCCCAGCCTTATCAAGGAGGACGAGGGATGCCTGGACATCATTTTTGACGCTCTTTCAGAAACGATCACCCGGACAGGAAGGATCTTTCTGTTTTATGACGACGCGGGGGAACTGACACTGACAGAGGCAAAAAATCTTGTGACCGGGACCCTCATCGGAGATGGGAGCCTGGCATCGGATTATACCTATAAAAGGGATATTGACTCCGATACGTATAACCGCATTAAACTGGTCCGGAAAAACGAAAAGAGCGGCAGGACGGACGTGTATATCCACGAGGATACGGAGACGATCCGGAAATGGGGACTGCTCCAGTATTATGCAGAGGTGGATGAGAATCTCAATGAGGCACAGATCGATGAGATGTGCGGGGCCTATCTGTCCTACTATAACCGGGTTCTCCAGACCCTGAAGCTGGAAGCCATCGGCGTGCCGGGGATCCGTGCGGGGATGATCCTTCCAGTGAAGTTTAAGGATGTGGAGGTACTGGCGGGATCCCGTCTCCTGCTGGCAGAAAAGGTCACCCATAAATGGGACGGGGAATTCCATACCATGGACATAGAGGTGAAATCCTTTGAACAGTTTGGAGGTGCAGAGATCGTATGACGACGGAACTGATCGGAGTGATCCAGGAGATCGTAAAAAACTATATCAGAGCGGTCAGGCTGACGGATAAAGCCACGGGCACAGTTCTGACAGAAGCCCCCCTGTCTGTGCAGGTGGATGCCAGCATTCCGCCGGTTTCCGGCCCGGCGCTTCTTCTTACGGACGGTGTGCGGGAACGGACAGAGCCGGTGAAGGGAGGCACCGGTGGTACGGTGACAGTGACAGAGGGGCTGAAGGCGGGAGACAAGGTGCTGATGCTCCGGGTTAAAGGGGGACAGCAGTACATTATCCTGTCAAAGCTCAGATAGAATGGAGGGGATGGAATGGCAACACTGCCAGAGGGAGTAGGACTGGATTCCGTACTGACCCATGTGGACCAGCCTACGAAAACGTTCTTGATCGACTGGAATTCCTGCCAGATATCGGGGCCTGTGGATGGTCTGGAGGCCATGCGGCAGGCGGTAGAGATCATCCTCCAGAATGAGAGGTTCCGGTGGCAGATCTATACGGCAGATTTTGGGAGTGAGCTGGAGGAACTGGTCGGAGAGGATTATGATTTTATCGTCAGCGAGCTGCCCAGAAGGATCCGGGATGCCTTTTCCAGGGACAGCCGGATCCTGTCAGCAGATAATTTTGTGTTTTCGGACGGAAGCGGAGGAAAGCTGGTGTGCAGCTTTGATGTCCACACCGTATTCGGGACGATTTCAGAGGAGGTGGGAACGTGATCGATCTGAACGGATATACGCGGGAGGCGATCCAGAAGGCCATGCTGGACCGGGTTCCGCGTACCCTGGACACCAGGGAGGGGAGTGTGATCCAGACAGCCCTGGGTCCGGCTGCCTGGTATCTGGAGGGACTTTACATGCTGCTGGGACAGGTCCAGCAGAACGCCTATGCCAACACGGCAGCAGGCCAGTCCCTGGACTATATCTGCGCAGAGCGCGGGATCCGGCGGAAGGAGGCCGTGGCGGCCAGAAGGAAGGGAACGTTTAACGTACAGATCCGGGAAGGAGCGCTGTTTAAGACCATAAACGGGGCGGATTCCGTTCTTTTTATGTGTACCGGAAAACTTCTGGAGAAGACGGATGGGTCGTACACATACGAAATGGTGTGCCAGACGGCCGGACTTGCCGGAAACAGTTATTCCGGAAGTATCCTTCCGGTTTCGGCCATCAGCGGGCTCACGTCGGCAGTGATCGGGGAAACCATCCTGTCGGGGAGCGACGAAGAGGACGATGGCTCTCTGAGGGCCAGGTATTTTGAGACTTTTGATGTCCAGGCATTTGGGGGCAATATTATTTCTTACCGGACTGCGATCCTGGCAGTCTCGGGCGTCGGCGCTGTCCAGGTATATCCGGCCTGGAAGGGAGGAGGAACCGTCCTCTGCAGTATTCTGAACAGCCAGATGAAGCCGGCGGATAGTGGCCTTCTTAAGAAGGTCCAGGAGCTGATCTGCCCAGCGGAGGGGGGAAGAACTGCCGTCTTCCAATGGATATGGCATGGCCCCCATCGGGGCGGCAGTGACGATCACAACGGCAAACACGCTGGTGTTAAATATCTCATGCAGCATCCAGTTCGTGGAGGGTGTGGCCACGGGGGCGGAGATATACCGGGAGCGTGTCCGGGAAAAAATACAGGACTACCTGGATTCGGTCTGTGCAACCTGGGGAAATCCCATCAAGGGGCAGAAAATCGAATACGTGGTTTCTGTATATGTTTCACGGATTGCAGTGGCCGTTCTGGGAATTCCGGAGATCGTCAACGTGACGGATATTCTGATCAATGGATCCGGGAAGGATCTGGTTCTGACGGAAACTGCAGATTTACAGCAGATTCCAGAGTTAGGGACGGTGATGATCAATGGCGGCTGATCTGATCCATATACTTCCGGCATGGTTCCGCCCGGTCCGGGAATTCCAGGTTATTATGGAAGCCCATGGAGCGGCCCTGGACCAGGCAGAAAAGCAGATCCGGCAGACCTGGGATAACTGCTTTATCCAGACTGCAGACGCAGACACGATCCGGATGTATGAGGAATTGTTCGGACTGGTTTATAAACCAGGAGAAACATTGGAATTCCGCCGGCAGCGGATCCTCCAGATGTATAATATCATCCCGCCGTTTTCCATCGGCTTTTTCCACAGCCGGCTGAGGGAACTGTTCGGGAATGATTATTCCCTGGAGGTGGATCCGGTCAGAAGCACGATCCGCGTCATTGTGACCTCCAGCCAGTACGGAGCTGTGGATCTTCTGTATGGACTGGTATGGGATATTGTACCGGCGCACATGGAGGTGACGGCAAACCATCAGGTGACCAATGACATGGATGGAAAGCTTTGTATGGCAGGATTTGTGGCGGGAACCGTAGTCCAGACCATATAGGCCGATTTTAAGGAGGAAAACACATGGGAGCATATAAGAAAGCAGTGATCACGGACGCAGGCAGAGCCCTGGTGGCCCGGGCCGTGGCAGGGGAAACGGAAATCCGGTTTTCCCATGCCAGTACATCCGAGTACGTTTACCCGGATGGTACGAGATTCGAGGAGATAGAGAAGCTGGAGGGGATCCGGCAGACGGTGCTTCCAGCCGACGCGCGGGTGGCGGATGGGACACTGGTGAATGTGAGGGCCATGTTTGGCAATGAGAATATCCTGTCCCCATATATGATCCAGAATATCGGACTGTATGCCATGGACGGGGAAAGGGAGATCCTCTTTGCTGTTTCCCAGGCGCAGGTGCCGGACCAGGTGCCTGCATACAACGGAGTGGCCCCGTCGTCCTTTATTTTCAATCTCTGCCTTGCGGTTGCACAGGCAGCGGAGATACGGGTGACCGTGGATCCGGCCGGGACCGTGACCATACAGGATATCCTGGAGATCCGGGAACAGCTCCGGAAGACAACGGAGACCGCAGAAAAGGCAGCCGGAAGTCTGATAACCGGTATTACGATTCCGGCCTCCGGCTGGAAAGATCTGACCTATACCATTGAAAATGCGGCGATCCAGGCCGACAGCATCGTGCATATCGGGTATGCGTTTGATTCGGTCCCGGCGGCCCAGAAGGCCAATATACGGGGGAGGACGGAAGCTGGAAAGCTGATACTGGTGGCAAAAAAAGTCCCTGCAGGGGACCTGGCCGTGGATGAGATCCTGATCCAGAATCTGAAAGGAGGCGTGTAGTATGGCGGTATATACCAATGCAGGAGGAGGCGGCGGAGCGTCATCGGACGAGCTGACTGCCGCCAGAGGAGATGTATTAAAAGGGAAGACAGCGGTTACAAGCGACAGCAGCGATGAGCCGGTGGAGGGAACGCTGGAGCTGACTGGGGATGCGGCGGATTCCCATGTTCTGATCGGGAAAACCTATTACAATAAGGACCCGAAAACGAGGCGGGCCGGAACTATGCCGAACCGTGGGGCTGTGGCCCAGGAGCTGGCAGCAGGCGGGAGCTATACAATCCCGGAAGGGTATCATAACGGCGGTGGAAAGGTAACGGCAAAGAGCCTGGCGTCGCAGACGGGAGGAGCTACGGCAGCAGACGGGGATGTCCTGTCCGGCAGGACCTACTGGAAGGACGGTGCGAAGCGCACCGGGACTATGGCCAATCAGGGAGCGAAAACAGCAGCATTAAACGCTGGAGGGAGTTATGCGATTCCGGCGGGCTATCATAACGGATCCGGCCGGGTGACGGCCAACAGCCTGGCGTCGCAGACCTCTGCCAATGCGGCAGCGGGGCATATCCTGTCTGGGAAGACTGCGTGGGTCAATGGTAGTAAGCTGACAGGTACTCTCGCTGTACAATCTGCGATTTCTTTTAATGCAGCCGCTCTCTCCGCAACTTCGGTCCGGATCAGCTGGAAGAATCCGGCCAGGGGACCTTGGCAGGGAGTATTTATCCAGATGAGTACATCCGGGAATCCGGGGACGGGCGGCGGAACGAGAGTATATACCGGAGCCGGAAATAATCCAAGCTCGGCTGGCGGAAGCAACTATGTGGATATAGGCGGACTTAATATGGGAACCACCTATTACTTTACATGTACGTCGTACTGTGACGCTTTGGGGTGGGGATCCAGCTATAATGTAGCGGCTACAACAAAGGGAAAGATATTATATGATAATGGCTATAATCCATATGGTATGTACGATAGTTATGAGATTGCTACTTTCTATCCAACTTATGTAGAAAATCCTGGTATGCCTGGATCCGGATCTGATTCGATATATAAGTTTAAAACCCCAGTAATTGATTCCGGATATTCAAAAATGTGGTTTGATTTATATATTTTATATGCAAAATCCAATTACCCATTTCTGAATGCTAGTTATACATACAAACGTGAAGAAGACAGATATCCTAAGCAAGTTTCATTTCACGATACGAACAAGGCCGTTGTAGGAAATAAGAGGATTGCTATACAAATGGCAGGATCTGGAGTCGCTATCCAGGATATACGGTTTGACTGGACGGGATACGATCAGTACGCTCTCAATGGCAATGGTATCAGAATATATAAAATATGGCTGGAATAGAGAATGGTCGATAAAGCAATCCATTGAAAAAAAGAAAGGAGACTGGAATGAAAGCATTAATTATTTACGACGCAACAGGACGAATCTGGAATGTCACCTATGGCGAGGACATCCTCCCTACCGGATTATCGGGGATGGTCGCGGATGTCCCGGAAGGTCGCAGCGTATATGGGATTGATTTTTCCGGGAGCATCCCGAAGGCAAGATATGAGGAGCTGCCGAAAACGGAGGTGGAACAGATATCTGGAAAGATTGATGCGCTTTCAGAGAGCATAAATCATCTGGTGACAGGCAGTGTGATGCCCATGACTGTGGCGTGCTCTTTCATCGCAGAAACCTTCACGGATGACCAGGCGGTACAGGTTCCTGGTCTGTACCCGGAATGGGATGGGAACGGTATGGCTTATAAGACCGGCACAAGGCTCCGGTATACCGGTGTTCTTTACCGGGTGTTACAGGATCACACATCCCAGGATGACTGGACACCGGATGCATCCCCCGCGCTGTTTGCGGAGATTTTAATTCCGGATCCCGGGGTGATCCCGGAGTGGAAGCAGCCGGAAAGCACCAATGGATATGCCAAAGGCGACCGCGTTGCCCATGGAGGAAAGACCTGGGAATCCCTTTGTTGACAATAATGTCTGGGAGCCCGGAATATCCGGGACAGAAGCTCTCTGGAAAGAATGGAGGTGATACCAATGGATGAGGCTGTAAAAGCGGAGCTTGCCAGGCTCCGGGATGAGGACAACCGACAAAATCACCGGATCGATGACCTGGAGCAGTCTGTAAAGGCGATCCAGGACCTTACGATCTCCGTCCATGCCCTGGCCCAGGACATGCGGCAGATGTTATCAGAGCTTAAGGACCAGGGATCACGGCTTGAGCGGTTTGACGGCCGTCTGGAAGCCCTGGAGCAGCAACCGGCGAGGAGATGGCAGCGGATGTCGGACAAGATCCTGGACACGGCCGTGGGGCTTCTGGCCGGCGCTGTGATCACGGGGATTGCAATGTTAGCTGTACAGTATATCAAGTAGTGGAAGGAGAAAAATAGAATGGATTTTAGCGTAATCATGCAGTACATATCGTATCTTTTGGTGGCCATCGGCGTGATGGCCTTTGTGGTGTCCACGGTCACCCAGGTAGTCAAGTCCTGGCCGGGCCTGGATAAGCTCCCCACGTCGGTAGTGGTGATCGTGCTGTCCCTGGTGCTGTGCCCGGTGACCTTTGTGGCGCTGATGGCGTGGATGGACCGGGAGATCACCTGGTATATGGTCTTTGCGTGTATGATCGGGGCCTTTATCGTGGCGTTGGTGGCTATGGATGGATGGGAACGGCTCAAAGAGATCTGGGACCGGACCGGCTACCAGAAAAGGCCCATGGGCAAGTCTTAAGGAGGTGATCCGGTATCTCCCGGCCGGCGGGGTTAAGCCGGATGTTTATTGCGACGTCGCAACAATAGCCCCCCCCCCAGAGATGGTTACCCCTGGGGGCGTTCTTTTTATGCAGAAAGTGAGGAACACATATGGTAAGAGTTGGAAGTGCAAGATCGAATGAAAATGGCGGAATCAATGGAGGAAAGCCGGGAGACCAGAAGGGAGGAAGGGAGGTATCCACGCAGGATTGGTATCTGCATAGCAAAGGGTGGGTCGTTATCCGCGCGAAAGATAGGCAGGTTCGTGAGCTGATTGCCCACAACATGGAATCCATTTGCGCCAACAATAATATCGGTTACTGCCAGGATCACAGGACAAGCCTGATTGCTATTGCTGCTGGATATGGATATGATGCCAGCAAGATTTTGTCACCCTGCGAGACAGATTGCTCCGAGGCTGTCCGGGTATGCTGCCTGTACGCCGGAGTTAAAGTGGCCAGTTTTAACACAGCCAATGAGGTGAGTACATTGCGGGCGACCGGTAAGTTTGATATCTTAAAAGATGACAAGTACTGTAAAAAGCCAGACTACTTATTGCGTGGGGATATCCTGGTAACGAGGACAAAGGGGCACACGGTAGTTATTTTGGATGATGGGGCCAAAGCTGCTCCGCCGGAGCCGGAAAAGAAATCCGGCTGGATCCAGGTGGGCGGGGCCTGGCGGTACTACCACGGTGATACCGGCGAGCCGGTACGCAATGACTGGCACCGGGATCCCGATGGCCGGTGGTACTGGCTTGACGGCTCTGGCGCAATGGTCACCAACGCCTGGCGGCAGGACAAGGCCGGGAAATGGTATTACCTTGGCTCTGATGGTGCAATGGTCACCGGAAGGCTTATGCAGATCGGCGACGAGGTCTTTGCCTTTGGTCCGAATGGTGCCATGCTGCGGGGAGAGATCCGATGCCGGTGCAATGAGAGGGGAGCACTGACAATCGTATAAAAATGTAGAAATGTCTGGAAGTGTGTAGTATAATAGGCGTGTTACCGCCCCCATACCGGTAAGGAGAGGGGGTGTTTCGTAATGGAATACATTTTGTCTTTTATCGTCACTGTTGTGGCAGGCGTGGTTTGCCACCTCATCTGCAAATGGTTAGACAGTGATAAGTAGCCGGTAACTAGCCTGTGGTTTAAGCCACCACTATTAAACGGAATAGAAAATCCCCGGACGCGCATCCGGGGATTTTCGTTTTGCTGTTTCGCAAGGAAACATTTTGTCTTTTTGCCTATAGGCATTATAGCATATGCCAATCGTGATTGCAAGATACATGGTTTGCTTTTTTTGTCTCCGAAGCGCTGGCAAGGGACTTAAGACACGGAAAGGGGCTTGACAGACAGCCTGGATCCGTGGATAATACATGTAATATATCTGGTCATTTCTGACCATTTTTCCACCTATATAATTAAAGAAGGAACTATGTACGCAAAAGCGAAAAGGTTGACACAGTGGGGATCCTGCGACCTTGGTGAACGCGGGTACAGTCCCATCGAGATCCTGCGGTACTTCTACGGCAGCGATCTGTATATCAATACAGCGGAGGCCATTTCGGGATCCCGGCCTCCTGGCCGGGGAGGATCTCGTTATAGGCAGCAGCGGAAACAAGGTCCGCCAGATACAGGAGCAGCTGGATGCGGTCGCCACCGTCTATTCGGCGGTTCCCAGGATTGCCGCAGATGGGATCTACGGCCCGGCCACAGCCAGGGCGGTGGAGGCGTTCCAGTCGGTCTTCGGCCTTCCGGTGACGGGAACGGTGGATTTTTCCACCTGGTATAAGATCTCCCATATTTATGTGGGAGTCACACGGATCGCGGAACTGAAGTGAAGTCGAAAATTGTCGTCATGATTCTATTTTCGTCTTACAGCGTCCATACTACAATAAAAGAACAGAACTAAGATGCTGCAAATCTACAAAAGAAATGGAGACAGGCGTAATGACAAACAGAGAAAATGCTGCCCATAAACTGCTGCGTATTCTTGGCGCCAATGGAGGCTACCTGGGCTTTTATTATACGGCCACTGCCATTGAGATCGTCATGGACAGCGGAAAGACCATTTATCAGTGCAAGTGGCTGTATAATGAAGTGGCCGAACGTTATCATACAACGCCCTTCTGTGTGGAAAGGAACATAAGGACTATGGTAGATATGATATGGAATTATGGAAACCGGCAGTTCTTAAAGGAGCTGGTTCCGTATCCATTCAATGCCAAGCCGAAGAACGCCCAGTTCATTGACGGTCTGGTGGCCTATATGGCGGAGCATGAAGAAGAATAAGGCCGTTTCCAGTGGAAGGCCGGAGTCCCGTACAGGGGACTCCGGTCTTTTCCTTCCCCGCTGAATCTCCGCGGAAACACTTGCCAAATCCGTTCCCCATGGGTTATAATAAATGAATCTGCCATATAGAACAGAAGGAGAAAGCAATGAAAAAGATTCTTGACCGGATCACAGAGGAAATGAAAGGGGCTTTCACCGCCGCAGGCTACGACGCCACCTACGGTAAGGTGACTTTATCCAACCGCCCGGACCTCTGCGAATATCAGTGTAATGGCGCCATGGCTGCGGCCAAAGCCTATAAAAAGAAACCCATCGACATCGCAAACGGTGTGGTGGAGCATTTAAAGGACAGCAAGATCTTTGAGGAGGTTTCCGCGGTTATGCCGGGCTTCATTAACCTGAAGATCGGAAGTAGCTTTCTGGCCGATTATATGAATGGGATGCGGACTGGAGAGAAGCTGGGAATGGAACCGGCGGAGCATCCGGAGACCGTGATCGTGGACTACGGCGGAGCCAATGTGGCAAAGCCCCTGCACGTGGGCCATCTCCGTGCCGCTGTCATCGGTGAAGCCATTAAGCGCATGGGCCGTTTTGTGGGCCATAAGGTGATCGGCGACGTTCATCTGGGAGACTGGGGGCTCCAGATGGGTCTGATCATTGAGGAATTAAAGGAGCGTCAGCCGGAGCTCTGCTATTTTGACGAAGGCTATACGGGAGAGTATTCTGAGGAGCCGCCCTTTACGATTTCTGAGTTAGAGGAGATCTATCCGGCAGCCAGTGCAAAATCCAAGGTGGATGAGGCGTTTAAGGAGAGGGCCCAGGAGGCCACCTTTAAGCTCCAGAGCGGGTATGCGCCATACCGCGCCATCTGGAAACATATCATGAGCGTATCCTTAAAGGATCTAAAGAAAAATTACTCCAATCTGAACGTGGAGTTTGACTTATGGAAGGGTGAAAGCGATGCCCAGCCCTATATCCCCGCGATGATCGATGATCTTGTGGAAAAGGGCCTGGCCTATGAGAGCCAGGGAGCCCTGGTGGTGGATATTGCAGAGGAGACAGATACCAAGGAGCTGCCGCCCTGCATCATCCGGAAATCCGACGGGGCTGCTCTTTATGCCACCTCCGACCTGGCCACCATTGTGGAGAGGGAGCAGGATTTCCATCCGGACCACTATATTTATGTGGTGGACAAGCGTCAGGACCTTCATTTCACCCAGGTATTCCGGGTGGCAAAGAAGGCCGGGATCGTGGCGCCGGAGCGGAAAATGGATTTCGTAGGCTTCGGGACCATGAACGGCAAAGACGGAAAGCCCTTTAAGACCAGAGAGGGCGGAGTCATGCGGCTGGAAAACCTGATCGCCGATATCAGCGAAGCCGCCTACAACCGGATCATGGAAAACCGGACCATCTCTCCGGAGGAAGCCAGGGAGACCGCAAAGATCGTGGGACTGGCCGCATTAAAATACGGCGACCTTTCCAACCAGGCCACCAAGGATTATGTGTTCGATATCGAGCGGTTCACGTCCTTTGAGGGAAATACGGGGCCGTATATCCTCTATACCATTGCCCGTATCAATTCGATCCTGAAAAAATATGAGGCTGTCTGCGGGACTCCGAAAGATCCGGTGATCCTGCCGCCGGAGGCAGAGCCGGAGAAGACTCTGATGCTGGCCTTATCCAGATTCAGCGAGGTAATGGAGGCAGGCTTTGAAGAGCTGGCTCCCCATAAGATCTGTGCGTATATTTATGAGCTTTCCAACGTTTCTTTAAACCACTTCTACCATGAAACGAAGATCATTGCAGAAGAGGATAAAGAGAAGCAGGCGGGATATATCGGCCTGGTAACGCTCACCAGGAGCGTGCTCACCACCTGCATCGATCTTCTGGGCTTTGAAGCACCGGAGCGGATGTAGGATCCTGCAGTACCAGAGGACTGGAAACAGGACAGGGGGGCATCATGGAGGTAACCGGACTTTCCGCAGATACCTTCTGGAAAGGTGAAACGGAGATCAGAGGAGAAGTGACCGACGGTACGGAACGGTACAGAGTCCGTATTCTGCGCAAGGGTAGTCAGATTTTTGACTACTCTTGTTCTCGTGTGGATAAAAATGGGAAGCGGACCGGGTATTGCTCGCTGGGCTGCCATGGAGAAGGAGGAAGCACAGTCCTCTGCCCCCATGGAGAGGCTGTATATGGAGCGTATATAAGAAAGGAAGGGACGGAGGGCCTGAAACCGGTATCCACGTCCCAGAAGGTCCGCTTCATGGTACGGGAGTATACCAACCGGGAGGTGGGCCGGATCATGGGAGACGGAGAAGAGGGGCGGATGAAGCTGATCCCCCTGGTCTCTTTTTCCAGGGACCAGATCCGGGTCCGCTTCCAGATCTGCCGGGAAAAGTCCTTCCCGGTAAAGGATCTGGTGACCTTTTCCCAGGCTGTGGAGTTTGAACGGTTCCTGGAGTACGGGAAAGGAAGATCCTTTCACCACAGTCTGACAGCCTTTGAGGAGGAGTGCCGCCCCCTGGTGCTTCTGGTCCTGGAGCTGGTGGGCGCATACAGGGAGTCCTATGCCCAGTTTAAGCGGGGAGCTCTGGAGACAGAGCCGGTCCTTAAGGAGCTGGTCCTGGGAAAGTCTGCCCGGGAGCGTTTTTTCGGGATCCTGGAAGGCAGGAGCCTGGAATGTGAGGATCCCCGCCGCCAGAAGCGGAGCCTGACGGTAAAAAAGGAAAATCCGAAGATCTGCTTCCGGGTGGAGAAAACTGGAAAGGACGGGGTAAAGCTCACAGTTCCGGAAGAGATCATGGCGTTTTCTGGCGAAAAGCATCTGCTTGTGGCGGACTGGGGATCGGTCTGCATCTGCGACCAGGAATACACGGACGCATTGACGGTCCTGATGGAATATACGGTCATGGACCAGGACGCGGAGAGGGAGATCTTCATCAATGACCGGGATATGCCTCTGTTTTATGAACGCGTCTTAAAGAAGCTGGATATGCTGAAGCTTCTGGAGGTCCGGGACCTGGATCTGGAAAGCTTCCGGCCAAAGGAGCTCAAGTGCTCCTTTTATTTCGACAGTCCGGGCCCCCGGGAAGTGACTCTGAGACCGGAGCTGTCCTACGGGGATTTTTCCTTTCACCCTCTGGAGGACGAAAATGTGCCCAGAGAGATCTGCCGGGATGTTCCGGGAGAATTCCGGGTGAGCCAGACCATTACCCGGTATTTTAAATATACGGAGGATGGAACCAGGAATCTGGTGATCCGGAATGACGATGAAGCAGTCTACCGCCTTATTTCCGGGGGAATGGGCCAGTTCATGGAGCTGGGAGAGATTTTCCTTTCGGAGTCCTTTAAGAAATTCCGGGTCCTGCCGCCGGCAGACGTATCCGTAAGGGTAAAGGCAGAGGACCGGTGGCTGGATCTGGAGGTGGAGACCGATGGGATCTCCAGGGAGGAATTAAGTGCCATCCTGGCAGAGTATGACGCCGGGAAGAAGTTTTACCGGATGAAAAACGGAGATTTCCTGGCTCTGGGAGACGATGGCCTTCTGACGGTATCCAGGCTGGCCAGAAGCCTGGGAGTGGAAAAGGAGCTGGCAGGACCGGCGCCGATCCGCATTCCCATGTACCGCGCCATGTTCCTGGACGGAATGCTCAAGGAGGACCGGAGCGTGAGCTTTTACCGGGACCAGCTTTTTAAGGCAGTGGTCCGGGGCATGAAGGACGTGGAGGACAGTGAATTTGAGATACCGGAGCCGTTTGCCGCTGTACTGAGGGGCTACCAGAAAACGGGGTACCGGTGGCTGAAGAGCCTGGACGCTTATGGCTTCGGCGGGATCCTGGCCGACGAAATGGGGCTGGGAAAGACAATCCAGATCATCGCCCTGCTCCTGGATGAAAAAAGACAGGGCGGCGGAAGGACCCTGATCGTATGTCCTGCCTCCCTGGTCTATAACTGGGAAAACGAGATCGCCCGGTTTGCGCCGGAGCTTTCTGTGGCCGCCGCAGCCGGAAGCCAGGGAGAGAGGGAGCAGCTTTTTAAACGGCTTTCGGCGGAAAAGGATGGGGGAACGGACGTTATCATTACCTCCTACGATCTGCTGAAGCGGGACCTGGCCTTTTACCGGTCCATGGATTTCCGTTACCAGATCATCGACGAGGCCCAGTACATCAAAAATGCGGCGACCCAGGCATCCAGGGCCGTAAAATCCGTCAGCGCCAGGACCAGGTTTGCCCTGACGGGAACTCCCATGGAAAACCATCTGGGAGAGCTGTGGAGCATCTTTGATTTTCTCATGCCCGGCTTTCTGTTCACATATCAGAAGTTTAAAAAGACCTTTGAGACCCCCATTGTGCGGGACGGGAGCCGTGAGGTCCTGGAACGGCTTCACCGGATGATCGGCCCGTTCCTGCTCAGAAGGCTGAAAAGGGATGTGCTGAGGGAGCTTCCATCCAAAATGGAAACAGTGCTCTATTCCCGGATGGAGGGAGAGCAGAAGCGGATCTATACGGCCAGTGCAGCCGCATTAAAGGAGCGGCTGCTGGCCGGGGAACTGGAGACAGGGGAGGACAGGATGCAGATCCTGGCGGAGCTTCTGCGCCTCAGACAGATCTGCTGCGATCCGTCCCTGTGCTTTCCGCGGTATAAGGGCGGATCGGCCAAGCTGGAAACGTGCATGGAGCTTCTGGAAAACGGGACCCGGGCCGGTCATAAGATCCTTTTATTTTCCCAGTTCACGTCCATGCTGGATGTGATCGCCGGGAGGCTTTCAAAGGAAAAGATCCGCTTCTACATGCTCACCGGGGCCACGCCAAAGGGCCGGCGGATGCAGATGGTATCGGACTTCCACAAGGATGATGTGATGGTGTTCCTGATCTCCTTAAAAGCCGGAGGAACGGGCCTTAACCTGACGGCAGCGGATGTGGTGATCCACTATGATCCATGGTGGAACGCGGCGGCCCAGGACCAGGCCACGGACCGGGCCCATCGCATGGGACAGGAAAACCAGGTGACCGTATTCCGGCTGGTCACCAGCCACACAGTGGAGGAAAATATCCTGAAGCTGCAGGAAAGAAAAAGGGATCTGGCGGACTCGGTGGTCACTGAGGGGACCGGAAGCTTCGCCGGACTCACCAGAGAGGACCTGCTGGCCATGCTTGACACATGATTGCGTGAAAATCGTCAGAAAATATTAAGATTCTGACGGCAGGAGCATGGTATACTTGAGAGTACGAAAATCTACAATGCAGGGAGACAGACAATGTTTAAGAGAACACGGATCTTGAGCCTGGGACTGGCCATGGCCCTTTGTATGGCCCAGACGGCCCAGGCAGAAATACTGATCACACCACTGGATGTCAGCAATCCGGCAGGCCAGGGAGTCCAGATCGTGCCGGAGAGCCAGAGTGGGGCGGGAACCCAGGCCCAGGCCCAGAACCAGCCAGGCCCCCAGGCGGGGAACCAGAGCATCCAGTCCGGCTCCACAGGTCCCCAGGCGGGAGATCTGAGCACCCAGTCCGGCCCTACGGGCTCCCAGACAGGGACTGTGACCGCTCCGGCCTCCGGGATCCTGGAATACAGAACGAACGTACCGGCAAACGGAACGGCCGGAGCTGTCCAGGACATGGAGCTTTCCATGCCGGCAGTGTCGGCGGAGGCGGCCATTCTTTTTGATGCCACCCACAATACAGTGCTGTTTGAAAAAAATGCAGATGAAAAGCTGTACCCGGCCAGCATTACAAAGCTGATGACGGCTCTTCTGGTGCTGGAAAAGGCAGATCTGAACGATACGGTGGTATTTTCTAAAACCGCAGTGACGAACCTGGAATCCGGGGCAGTGACCTTAAATCTCCAGGAAGGGGACCGGGTATCAGTCCGGGACTGTTTATACGGTCTTCTCCTGAAATCGGCCAATGAGGTAGCCAACGGACTGGCAGAGCATGTGGGAGGAAGCATCCAGGGATTTGCAGACCTGATGAACCAGAAGGCGGCAGAGCTGGGGTGCACGGGGACCCATTTCACCAATCCCAGCGGCCTCAATGACCCGGACCACTATACTACGGCCAGGGACATGGCGAAGATCGCCGGGGCCGCCTTTAAAAATGAGACGCTCCAAAAGATCAGCTCCTCCTTAAGCTATGAGTTCCCGGCTACAAAGGCGGCAGCCGCCAGGACCATTACGCCGGGCCACAAAATGCTCTATCCCAGTGATTCCAGATATTACGAGGGGATAGTGGGAGGAAAGACCGGGTATACTTCCCTGGCAGGGAATACCCTGGTAACGTGTACAGAAAAGGACGGAGTCCGGCTGATCGCTGTGGTATTAAAGGCCAGAAGCACCCATTACGGGGATACGAAGGCCATGCTGGATTATGGCTATAAAAAGCTCCAGGCATTCGGCAGCGGCCCGTACCATCAGTGGGTGCAGAACGGAGACGGCTGGTATTTCCGCACGGCTGACGGACAGCTCCTTAAGGGCTGCCGGGCGGTCATCGACGGAGCGGAATACGGCTTCGACGATGCTGGAAAAATGCGGAAGGGCTGGCAGAAGTACGGAGAGGACTGGTATTATTTCCGTTCAGACGGCTCTATGGTAAAGAATGACTGGAGACAGGACGGAGACAAGTGGTTCTACCTGGGAAGCGGGGGAGCCATGGTCCGGAACGCCTGGATCGATCAGACGTATTATGTCGGGGCAGACGGTGTCTGGGTCCGGCAGTAGGTTAAATTTTGGAAAGGAACAGAAAAATATGAAAAATCCGATCAGAGTCACAGAGGCAGAATATGAGAACAGAAAGACAGGGGAAAAAGCCACAGGCTGTACTGTTCTGATCCACGGTGAGATCAAGGCAGTGCTGGACCAGCTGATGAAGGAAAATCCGGAGATCAAATCCTATGGACAGGCCCTGGCAGGAATCGTTGATCTTGGCGTCAGCGTACTGGAGAGCCAGGCCCAGGCAGTCCAGGCCCGGGCGGCAGAGGCCCAGGAGAACGCCTCTGACCATAAGGAATAAGAGACATGGGGATCATTCCCGGCCTTCTGGCTGGCGGAGCGGCCGCGGCGCTGTTCCTGGGACGTTCGGAGTATGAAAAGGACTGCCTGGTGACGGACACCTATGAGATCTGCTCTCCGAAGCTTACGGAAGGCGGCCGGACCCTTGTTTTTTAACAGACCTTCATGATAAAGAGTTTGGTCCCGGCAACCGGCGGCTGCTGGAGACCATAAGAGCCGCAGGGCCGGACGCTGTCCTCATCGGCGGCGACATGATGGTGGCAAAGGGGAAGGGCGAACTGGAAACGTCTCTGAGGCTTATAAAGGCCCTGGCCGGGGAATTTCCTGTATACTGCGGCAACGGCAACCACGAGCTCCGTATGAAAAACAAGACGGAGATCTACGGAAACAAGTACTGGGAATACAGGGAGGCCCTGGAAAAAATGGGGGTCGTCCATGTTTCAGACGGCCATGTATGCCTGGACAGGGATCTGGTCCTTTACGGGGTGGACCTGCCGGAACGGTATTACCGGCCGGGAACGCCGTCCATGGAGCCGGGATTTATGGAAAGAGCCCTGGGAAAGCCAGATGAAAAACGGTTTTCCATTCTCCTGGCCCATTCTCCTGTGTTTTTTGAGGAATATGCGGCCTGGGGGGCGGATCTGACCCTTTCGGGCCATTTTCACGGCGGAACCATCCGTCTGCCCGTTCTGGGAGGGGTCATGACGCCCCAATACCAGTTTTTTACCCCCGCTGTGCCGGTGAATTTACGGATGAGAAAGGGCGCAGTATGCTGGTGGGCCGGGGACTGGGGACCCATTCCATCAATATCAGGTTCTGTGATAAACCACAAGTTCTAGTGGTGAAATTAAAACCGTAAACAATATTTTGTTGCATAATCTTTTGGCAAACCTATTTACAGCAGATGAAAAGTCTGATATACTGTGTTAGCAATGCCCAGGAAGAGAGTTCCGGAACGCGGGACTCTCTTTTTTATAGCCGGCGGCTGCCGGAGGGCTTCCGGAGGCGGATCCCGACAACAGCCCCGGGCGGAGGAGAGGACATGGAACTGTCGTACAAGCTGGAGAAATTTGAGGGTCCCCTGGACCTGCTGCTCCACCTGATCGAGAAAAATAAGATCAATATTTACGATATCCCCATTGCAGAGATCACGGACCAGTACCTGGAATACGTAAGCTGCATGGAAGAGGAATCCCTGGATGTGGTCAGCGAATTCCTGGTGATGGCAGCGACGCTTTTGGATATCAAGGCCAGGATGCTGCTGCCCCGGGAGGTCAGTGAGGAAGGGGAGGAAGAGGATCCCCGGGCCGAGCTGGTGGAACGGCTCCTGGAGTATAAGACGTATAAATACATGTCCCTGGAGCTGAAGGACATGGAAGTGGATGCAGACAAGGTCTTTTATAAGGCCCCGACGATCCCCAGAGAGGTGGAAAAGTATGAGGAGCCGGTGGATCTGGACCAGCTTCTGGACGGCCTGACCCTGTCGAAGCTCCAGAAGATCTTTGAATCCGTGATGAAGCGTCGGGAAGACAAGATCGATCCGGTGCGCAGTACCTTCGGGACCATAAAAAAGGAACCGGTGAGCCTGGAGGAAAAGATCGAGGCTGTGCTGGAATACGCTGAGAGACACCGGAGGTTCAGCTTCCGGGGCATGCTAAGCCGCCAGAGGGACAAGACGGAGATCGTGGTCACGTTCCTGGCCCTTCTGGAGCTGATGAAAATGGGCCGGATCCATCTGACCCAGGAGCATTTGTTTGACGATATGATGATCGAGGCTCTGGAGCCGGAGGAGACCAGGGAGCAGACCGGGACCCGGGCGGAGGAAATCGGATGAGAGTAGAGGATTTAAGGGAGCAGGAGGCCGTTGTGGAGGCCGTGCTCTTTACCATGGGCCGGTCAGTGGAGATCCGGCAGCTGGCTGCGGCCCTGGAAACGGGAGAACCGGAGGCAGAGGCTGCCGCAGAAAGGCTGAAGGCCCGTTATGAGGAGAGTGTCTGCGGAATGCAGGTGCTGCGGCTGGAAAACAGCTATCAGATGTGTACCAGGACCGGATATTATGAAAACCTGATCCGGGTGGCTGCTGCGCCGAAAAAGCAGGTGCTGTCGGACGTAGTCCTGGAGACCCTGGCCATTATTGCTTATAAGCAGCCGGTGACCAAGGCGGATATTGAGAAAATAAGAGGCGTCAAATCGGATCATGCGGTGAACCGCCTCATTGAATATAATCTGGTTTATGAGGCAGGAAGGCTGGACGCGCCGGGAAAACCGGCACTGTTTGCGACCACAGAGGAATTCCTGCGGAGATTTGGAGTGAGCTCCACGGAGAATCTGCCGGAGATGGATCTGGAACAGAAAGAGGAGATCCGGTCAGAGGTAGAGGAGGAGCTGAATCTGAAGGCAGGCCCAGGCGGGCTGCTGGATGGAACGACAGAAAACGAGGAGGAACAGGACCATGAGATGCAGTGATATCAAAGTCATAAAAAAAGACGGCACCCGGGAGGATTTTAATGTACAAAAGGTGGTGGTGGCCGTCAATAAGTCCGCCAACCGGGCCATGATCACGTTTTCCCGGGCGGAGATCAATTTTATCTGCCAGTTCGTAGAGGAGAAGGCAGAGCAGATGGAGGTGGGCGAGATCCCCATTGCCCAGATGCACAACATTGTGGAGGGAGCCCTGGAGCGGGTCAACCCCCTGGTGGCCAAGAGCTACCGGGATTACAGAAATTATAAGCAGGATTTCGTGCAGATGCTGGACGACGTGTACAAAAAGAGCCAGTCCATCATGTACATCGGCGACAAGGAGAACAGCAATACGGACAGCGCCCTGGTTTCCACCAAGAGGAGCCTGATCTTCAATGAGCTGAATAAGTCCCTCTACCAGAAATTTTTCATGACTGTGGAGGAGCTCCAGGCCTGCCGGGACGGATATCTGTATATCCATGATATGTCCGCCCGCCGCGATACCATGAACTGCTGTCTTTTTGATGTGCAGACTGTGCTCACCGGCGGCTTTGAAATGGGGAACCTGTGGTATAACGAGCCCAAGACCCTGGACGTGGCCTTTGACGTGATCGGAGATATCGTTTTAAGCGCTGCCAGCCAGCAGTACGGCGGCTTTACAGTCCCCAGTGTGGAAAATATCCTGGCCCCCTATGCGGAAAAGTCATATGAAAAATATATAAAAAAATATACGGACCTGGGCATTTCTGAGGAGAAAGCAAAGGAAGTGGCCTGGAACGACGTCCAGAGGGACATGGAGCAGGGCTTCCAGGGCTGGGAGTACAAGTTTAATTCCGTTTCCTCCAGCCGCGGGGATTACCCCTTTATCACTATGACCGCAGGGACCGGGACCAGCCGTTTCGCCAAAATGGCCACTATTACCATGCTGAACGTCAGAAGAAAGGGACAGGGAAAGAAAGACCATAAAAAGCCGGTCCTTTTCCCGAAGCTGGTATTCCTTTATGATGAAAACCTCCACGGCCCCGGAAAGGAGCTGGAGGATGTGTTTGAGGCGGGGATCGAGTGCTCCTCCCGGACCATGTATCCAGACTGGCTGTCCCTGACAGGAGAGGGCTATATTGCCAGCATGTATAAGAAATATGGAAAGATCATCAGCCCCATGGGCTGCCGCGCCTTCCTGTCCCCCTGGTACGAAAGAGGTGGAATGGAGCCGGCGGACGAACAGGATTCTCCTGTATTCGTGGGCCGCTTCAACATCGGCGTGGTGAGCCTGCACCTGCCCATGATCCTGGCGAAGGCGCGCCAGGAGAGTAAAGACTTCTACGAAGTGTTGGACTACTACTTGGAGCTGATCCGGAAGATCCATATCCGCACCTACGCATATCTGGGCGAGATGCGGGCCTCCACCAATCCGCTGGCTTACTGCGAGGGCGGTTTTTACGGCGGCCACCTGGGCCTCCACGATAAGATCAAGCCTCTCCTTAAAACAGCCACCGCATCTTTCGGGATCACAGCCTTTAATGAGCTCCAGCAGCTTTACAACGGCAAGTCCCTGGTGGAGGACGGCCAGTTTGCCCTGGAGGTGCTCCAGCACATCAACGACAAGGTCAACGAATTCAAGGAGGCCGACGGAAACCTGTACGCCATCTATGCCACACCGGCGGAGAACCTGTGCGGCCTCCAGGTAAAGCAGTTCAGGGAAAAATACGGGATCGTGGAGAACGTGTCCGACCGGGAGTACGTAAGCAACGGCTTCCACTGCCATGTGACCGAGGATATCACCCCCATTGAGAAGCAGAATCTGGAATACCGGTTCTGGGAGCTCTCCAACGGAGGAAAGATCCAGTATGTGAAGTATCCCATCGACTATAACAAAGAAGCCATCAAATCCCTGGTGCGCCGGGCTATGAAGATGGGCTTCTACGAGGGCGTGAACCTGTCCCTTTCCTACTGCGACGACTGCGGCCACGAAGAGCTGAACATGGACGTATGCCCGGTCTGCGGCAGCAAAAACCTGACAAAGATCGACCGGATGAACGGCTATCTAAGCTACTCCCGTGTCAAAGGCGACACCCGCCTAAACGACGCCAAAATGGCCGAGATCGCCGAAAGGAAAAGTATGTGATCCAGCAAAGCCGTGCGGCAGAGCCTTCCAGGACCCGCCGTGCGAGCTTGCTCGCAAAGGAGGGGCCGGGAAGGCTCTGCCATAGGGCGCAGCCCCCACATGAATCATTGGGCGTCCATAAAGGCCACTTTTGGAATTCCCATTCCCTCGCCCAATGATGAATGTCACGGCTTTGCGCCCCGCGGGAGGAGTTCCCCGCCGTGCGATCCTGTTTACCAAGGCGTGTCCGGGAAGGCTCTGCCATAAGGCGCAGCCCCCACATGAATCATTGGGCGTCCATAAAGGCCACTTTTGGAATTCCCATTCCCTCGCCCAATGATGAATGTCACGGCTTTGCGCCTCGCGGGAGGAGTTCCCCGCCGTGCGATCCTGTTTACCAAGGCGTGTCCGGGAAGGCTCTGCCATAGGGCGCAGCCCCCACACTCCGGACGGAAAGAAAGGAAAATACCCATGCGATACCATAATATTACCAAAGACGACATGTTAAACGGCGACGGCCTGCGCACCGTCCTGTGGGTGGCAGGCTGCAACCATTGCTGCAAGGAATGCCAGAATCCTATTACCTGGGATATCTGCGGCGGGATCCCCTTCGACGATGCGGCCAGAGAGGAGCTGTTTGCCGAACTCAGTCAGCCCTACATCTCCGGCGTTACCATGAGCGGCGGCGATCCCTCCACATGGCCAACCGGGACGAGATCGGAGCCCTCATAAAGGAGATCCATGAAACCTTCCCGGACAAGACCATCTGGATCTATACCGGCTATCTTTGGGAGGAGGTAAAAAGACCTTCCGTTTATGCCCTTGGCAGACGTACTGGTGGACGGTCCTTTTATAGAAGAAGCAAAAAGACACCGCCCTTCACTGGAAGGGCAGTGCCAATCAGAGAGTCATTGATGTGAAGCAGTCCCTGGCCGAAGGCCGTGTGGTCCTCCACGCCTGATCCCGCCGGAGCGGAGCGTCCGGCGCTCCATCCCGCAGAGGGAGACCTTGCCGCAGGCAGGCTCCTTCCTTATCTTCCAGAATCCCGCGAAAGCCTCACCGCCTTCCCCGAAACCAAGGATTCCTTCACCGCATCCAATAGTTCCAGAACAGAGATCACGTCCGTCCCCGGGATGAGCGCGGTCTCTTTTTTACTGCGGACACAGTCCGCAAAATACTCCGTTTCCTCCCGGTACGGATCGTATCTGGGAATTTCCAGCTCCTCTCCAGGCTTATTCGCCTTATAAAGCGTCATGGCCCCATCCCGGCTCTCATAGACCACAGAGGCCCTTTCGCCATTTACCCGGAAGGACGCGGAAAACGGGAAATCCCCGATCATATCCATAAAGCCCTCGGCCACTGCCGGAACACCCGAGGAAAAGCGCAGGCAGGTGGAAACGTTGTTAAAGCATCCGTTCTCCTCCCTATCCCCAATGGCGTAAACCGTTTCCGCCGGACCGAAAACACTGTATAAAAAAATCAAGCTCATGGATATGGAGATCATAAAGCCCTCCGCCGGATTTTTCCGGATCCCGGTGCCAGACAGTCCAGTCCGGGTGAGAGGAGAGACGGCTCATGTAGACATTTTTTATCCTCCCCAGCTGTCCGCTTCGGATCAGCCGGGCCAGGGCCCTGTACTCCGGCCAGAAACGGACCACCTGCATGACCATAAAGGGAACGTCTGCGTCCGCTGCCTCCGCCACCAGCCTCCGGGCCGTCTCTGCATCCAGGGCCAGGGGCTTTTCACACATCACAGGGACCCGGCGGGCCAGAGCCCGCCGGACCATCTCCTCATGGGTATAGGTGGGGGGTGCAGATGAGGACCCCGTCCAGGGCCTCGTTCCGGTACATCTGCTCCTGGTCCGTATAGTAGGGGACCTGGAACCTCTCCGCTGTCTTCCTTCCCTTTTTCCGTATCCCGGCCGCAGATGCAGGCCAGGGATACGGTGTCAGAAGCCTTCAGGGCTTTTCCATAGGTGACACAGATGGAGCCGGGACCGATGATCCCGATCCGGAACCTAGTGGAGATTTTTTCTGGGATCATATTCAAAGCCATTGTCCAACGGGAACAGGGGACGCGGTACGGTCTCGTAGCGGAGGGTCTTTAAATCCTCGTTGGTGCTTCCCTTCGTCAGCACCAGGATCGCTCTCTTGGCAAAGGCCTCATGCTCTTCACCCAGATATCCGAGCTTGCAGACCACAATGGGAGCTTTGGAAAGATCCAGGCCCATATCCAGGAAGACCCTGGGGCCGGCATAGCCGATGTGCTGTTCGGCCAGGATGATGTCGATATTGTGGGTACGGAACACGGCCACGTCGCCGTTGGACCGGCCAAAACCGTCCCAATCCTTTACGTAGTTCATGACGGTTCCGGTTGCAGTCACCGGGCTGGAGGTCTTTGTATCAAATTTTGCGCCGAAGGTCAGGGTGATCTCCTGACCCACCTTGCCTTCGCAGGCCTTTGTGGCCTCGGGATCATAAAAGCCGCCGTAAGCCACCGGGTGCGGGAGAGAGAGGACTCTTTCATCAGCGATGAGCATTTTTACAAACTCTGTCACATCCGAAGAGGAGCCGGCTGTGGGGTTGTCTCCGGAGTCGGAAAGGAATACGGGATACTGTCCCCTTCCAATGGACTCGAAGGCTGCGTCGATGGCTTCTTTTTCATGGAGAGCCTCGGTCTGGAAGCAGAATTCATCCTTTTTGGACCAGATAAAGTCTGCCAGCCGCAGGGCCTCTGCATCTGCCAGCTCCTGGTTTTCCGCAACCACATAAACGGCTACGGAGCTGTCCGGGTTGTCGGCCCAGGGGAAGCCCATCAGATAGGAGGCGGCCATGATGCCATCCTTTTCTCGGTCTCCCGGAGCTCGTTGATCAGTGTGATCATGGGCTCCACAGTGGTGGAGGACTGTTCTCCTGCAATGAGGATGGGGACCCGTACCCAGGCAGATTTTGCCTGAACGCCGTCGTTTAAGGCATGGATGGTCATTTTTGCTGCATGGATGCCGGTCTCAGTGCAGTCTGTATGGGGCGCGCACTTATAGCCCACGAAGCCGTTGCAGTTTTTGTGCATCCGTTCGGTCATGGTAGTGTGCATGTCCAGGGATGCGAAGATCGGGATATCCGGGAACAGCTTTCTTAAATCCTCTAATAAATAGCCCTCAGCGTCTCCGATCTTTTTGATCCGCATGGAGCCGTGGAGGGAAAGGGTGATGGCATCCAACGGTTTTTTCTCGTTTTCCTTTCTGGCCACCTCAAGAATTTCATTTTTTATGCCCTGGTAGAAGTCGTAGTCCACCTCTCCGTTGGGGACAGCACGGCAGGAAACAGCCGGGACCACTTCATAGCCTGCGTCCATTAAGGTCTTTACAACGCCGGTCAGGGAATCGTTATCGCGGAAGTTCTCAAAAAATTCCTGTCCGCGGAGTACACGGAATTCGTTCTCTCCCGCAACGATGGGGTTGAAGGAGTTGGATTCATGATGCATGGCTGCAACTAAGACTCGTTTCATTCTGATACCTCTCCTGTATAAATTTTTTTGATAATAAGGGGCTGAAGGTTTTATATTCAAACCACCGCGTTTATTTTACCACTGTACTGCGTCTTTGTAAATAAAACCGGCCTGAGATTCTAAAAAAAAGAAAAGGCAGAATAGACAAAAATGATAAAAAATTTTTGGTAAAAACATTTAAAAATAAGGAATGGAACGGATTAATTTTAAAAATACTTGTATAAAATAACAAAATACGTTATAATAAAATCTGTAATTCCGACGGGTGTAATGGCACGCCCGGCAGTATTAGGATTATACAATGAGAAGGGAGAGCTCAGAAAAGATGAGAAAGAAAATCGTATCCATCGCTCTTGCGGGCGCTATGGTGCTCAGCCTTGCCGCATGTGGAGGCGGCGATAAGGCAGCAGAGTTCTACCACAGCCAAGGCCGCAGGAGAAACAACGACTGCAGATGCAGCCGCAGTAAAAAGAATCCAAGGCAGCCAAACAGGAAGCGTCCACAGCCAAGTCTCCGGACAATGACATTGTGATCGCACTCCAGGCGGACGCGACCCACCTGGATCCGCACGTTTCCAGTAATGGTGTTTCCAACCAGGTCACCAACGAAATGTACGAGACACTGCTTACCTTCGACGAGGATACCAACGTGGTTCCGCTGCTTGCAAAAAGAGTGGTCCGTATCCGAGGATGGTAAGTCCTATACCTTCGTATTAAACGAGGGCATCAAGTTCCACGACGGCGAGCCGTTCAACGCAGAATCCGTAAGAGCCGTATATGACCGTGGTCTGAAGGATTCCAGCTTAACGCTCCAGAGAACCATCAATGCCTGGGAGGATGTTGTGGTTGACAGCGAATACCAGGTGACTATCAAATTAAAAAGAACCCAACAACACATTCATCAACAAGATCACCCAGTTCCGTATCGTATCTCCCAAGGCTATGGCTATGGAGAACGCCAGCGACTATCTTGCAAAGAACTCTGCTGGTACAGGCCCGTTCGTACTTTCTGAGAGAGTAGACGGCGGCTATACCAAGATGGTGCGCAACGAGAACTACTGGCAGGAAGGCCCGTCCGTAGACAGCCTGACCTTCCAGGTGGTTCCGGAGGATGCAGCCCGTATCGCTATGCTGCAGACTGGCGAGGCTGATGTGATCTACCCGGTACCCACCACAGACGTTGGCCAGATCGAAGGTGATCCGTCCATCATCATCGACGTGGCACCGGCAACTACATACAGATACGTAACTCTGAACACCGAGTGGGCTCTTCCGGACGGAAGAAAGCCGTTCGCTGACAAGAGAGTCCGTCAGGCGTTCAACTACGCATTTGACAGTGAGGCATACGCAAAGGTCGTATTCAACGGCTATGCGAAAGAGCCCACCTCCATCTTCTCCGATTCCATCCGCTTCTTTGCTGAGCAGACTCCGTACAAGCCGGATCTGGAAAGGCAAAGGCTCTTATGAAAGAGGCTGGATTTGAAGACGGCTTCGACGTAGAGCTGATCGTTGACAACACCACCATCGAGCAGAAGGGCGCTGTATTTGTACAGCAGCAGCTGTCCCAGATCAATGTCAACGTAAAGGTACTTCCCAACGAGTCCACTGCCAACGCAGAAAAGACAAGCGCGCCGCTTGAGGATACGACCGTTCAGATGTGGTATGTAAACTGGGCTTCCGGTTCTTACGAGGCTGACGGCTCCATGAGAAGCATCCTTCACGGCGAGAAGTTCCCGCCGGAAGGCTACAACACTGCATTCTGGAATAACGAAGAATTCAACAAGCTCCTTGATGACGCGTTAAAGATGACCGACGATACCCAGATCGCAGAGGCTTATGCCAAGGCTCAGGCAATCGCATGGGAAGAGTGCCCGTGGATCTTCTTAGGCAACGATAACACCATCAACGCTTATAAGACCTACGTGACCGGCATCCAGTACAAACCGGGCGGAACAATGGTATTCAGAACAGTTGGTCTGGATCACGAATAATATTTAATCGGAAACGGAGCAGCTAAAACTGCTCCGTTTTCATTAGGAGGTATTCAATGGGGCGCTATATAGCTAGACGTTTATTGGAAACGATTCCCTTAATGTTAATTATTTCCATTTTTGTGTTTATGTTTATCCATCTGATCCCCGGCGATCCGGCCAGGACTCTGGCAGGCGTCGAGGCGACACCGGAAGAGATCGAAGCCATCCGTGAAGAATTCGGGCTGAACGATCCGCTCTTAAAGCAGTATGCAGACTATATGATCGGCTTATTCAAAGGCGATATGGGCCGTTCCTTAAAGTCCAATATCCCGGTAACTGAGCTGATCTGGTCCAGATTCCAGTTCACCATCCAGTTAGTATGCGCAGGCCTCGTATGGGCTCCGTTTTTAGGTATCTTTATCGGCGTGATGTGTGCCATCAAACGAGGGACCTGGGCGGACCTGGGCGGTATGTTCTTAGCCATCTGCGGACTTTCTGCTCCCGGTTTCTGGCTGGGCCTTATGGGGATCCAGTTCTTCTCTGTAAAGATGGGCATGCTCCCGTCCGCAGGCCTGGAGTCCTGGAAGAGCCTGGTGCTGCCGTCTTTAGTAATGGGTACAGGTATCATGGCTACCCTTGCCAGATATTCCCGTTCCTCCATGCTTGAGACCTTAAGAGAGGATTATGTCCGTACTGCCCGCGCCAAAGGACAGAAGGAGTCCATCGTTATGTTCCGCCATGCGTTCAAGAACTCCCTGATCCAGGTCGTTACGATCCTTGGCCTTCAGATCGGCGGACTGTTATCCGGTTCCGTTATCACGGAGAACATCTTCTCCATCCCCGGAATGGGCCGTCTTCTGGTAGACTCCATCTCATTCCGTGACTATCCGGTGATCCAGGGACTTTTAATGATCTTTGCCCTCCAGTACGTTCTCATCAACCTGGTGGTTGACGTATTATACGGCGTGATCAACCCGAAGATCCGCCTCGATTAACAGCAAGCAGGAGGATATTATGCCAAACACACAGAATGAACAGGTGAAAACCGATACCTCTTTTGAGGAAAATTATATTGACGAGAACGTCAGCGTCAAAACCAATAAAACAAAAGAATTTATCAAAAAATTCATGAAGAGGAAGACCGCAGTGGCCGCCTTCTTCGTAATGTGCGCCCTTCTGCTCATGGCTCTCTTCGGACCGAGCCTTGCCCCCTATGCGCCGGAAGCATACGACTATGACAATATCCTGGCAGGCCCCAGCGCCAGCCACTTATTTGGTACGGACCAGTACGGCCGCGATATCTTCAGCCGTATTTTAGCAGGTACTCCCCTTACTCTCGGCGTATCCCTGTCCTCCGTTATCGTGGGCGCTGCCCTGGGTACGGTCCTGGGACTTCTGGCCGGCTACTACGGCGGCTGGATCGAGATGCTGGTAATGCGCGGAGCTGACGTATTATTCAGCTTCCCGGATATCCTGCTTGCCATCGCCATCGTAGCTCTTCTGGGCCCTGGCATCGTCAACGTATTCATCGCTGTGGCCGTATTTACGGTCCCCAGCTTTGCCCGTATCATGCGAAGTGCGACCCTGGCCGTGAAAGGCTCCCTCTATGTAGAGGTGGCCCGGAGCCTTGGATGTAAGGACGGACGTATCCTGTTTGTCCATATCTTCCCGGGTACGCTCCAGTCCCTGATCGTAAACTTCACCATGAGAATCGGTTCTGCCATCATGGCAGCATCTTCCTTAAGTTTCCTCGGTTTCGGCGCAAACATTGCTGACCCGGAGTGGGGCGCAATGCTTTCCCTGGGCCGAAGCTACCTGAGCACCGCACCGCACATGGTTTACCTGCCGGGTCTTGTGATCTTCATCACAGTTCTTGCATTCAACCTGTTCGGCGATGGATTAAGAGATACTCTTGACCCGAAGATCAAGTAAGAGAGGGAAATAGGAAAGGAGCCAATATGTCACAAGAAGTATTACTCAGCGTAAAAGACTTACGCACAGAATTTTTCTCCAGTAAGACCAGCAGTGTGACTGCGATCAAGGACGTTTCCTTCGATATGTACCGCGGAGAGGTCCTGGGTCTGGTGGGAGAGTCCGGATGCGGAAAGAGCGTTACGTCTTTATCGATCATGCAGTTATTAAAGGATACTCCCGGTAAGGTCACCAACGGTTCAGCTACGCTGGACGGCGTCAACCTGGTGGAAGCCAGCGACGCCCAGATCCGCGACATCCGCGGCGGCAAGATGAGCATGATCTTCCAGGAGCCCATGTCTGCATTGAACCCGTCCATGCGGATCGATAAACAGATGATCGAGACCATCCGCCTGCACCAGGATATGACCAAGGAGCAGGCTCTGGCCCATGCGGCAGATATGTTAAAGAAGGTCGGTATCCCTGATCCGGCCCGGGTATTAAAGAACTACCCGCACCAGTTATCCGGCGGTATGAGCCAGCGTGTCATGATCGCCATGGCCCTCAGCAACAACCCGGAGCTCTTGATCGCCGACGAGCCCACCACCGCCCTGGACGTGACCATCCAGGCCCAGATCCTGGACCTGATGAAAAAGCTCCAGAAGGAGGACGGCTCCAGTATCCTGCTGATCACCCATGACCTGGGCGTTGTGGCAGAGATGTGTACCCGCGTGATCGTTATGTATGCCGGAAAGATCGTGGAGATGGCACCGGTGGAGAAGCTGTTTGCCACTCCGTCCCACCCCTATACCCAGGGACTGATCGCTTCCGTGCCGAAGTTAGGTTCGGGCGTAAAAGTGCTTCCCCGCATCCCGGGCAGCGTACCGGATCTGGCTTCCATGCCGACTGGCTGCCGTTTTGCACCGCGCTGCAAGTATGCAACCGACAAGTGCAGAGAGCAGGAACCAGAGCTTTTGGATATCAGTGAAGACCAGAAGTGCAGATGCTGGCGGACACAGGAAGGGTAAGGAAACAGATTATGGAAAGAACGTAATTCTTTCATTAAAAAATGTATCTAAGACTTTCCCAGTGGGAAAATCTCTGTTAGGCAGGCCGACGAAGTTCGTTCATGCCGTAAATGACGTAAGTTTTGACGTTTACGAAGGTGAGACCTTCTCCATCGTAGGCGAGTCCGGCTGTGGTAAGTCCACCACCGGACGTCTGATCAACCATCTTCTGATCCCGGATTCCGGCGAGATCTGGTTCCAGGGAAAAGAGATCTCCCATATCTCCCAGGATGAGATGCGTCCCATCCGTAAGGATATGCAGATGATCTTCCAGGACCCGGCGGGAAGCTTAAATCCCCGTATGAGAGTTTCTGAGCTGATCGAGGAGCCGCTCCTGATCCATACGGACATGAGTGCAGAGGAGAGGGCAAAGATCGTAAACAATCTGTTAAAGATCGTTGGTCTGAGCGATAAGCATGCCAGCCGTTATCCTCATGAGTTCTCCGGCGGACAGAAGCAGAGGATCGGAATTGCCCGTGCCCTTACGGTAAACCCCCATCTGGTGATCGCCGACGAGCCGATCTCCGCTCTGGACGTTTCCATCCAGGCACAGGTATTAAACCTTCTCCATAAGCTCCAGGAGGAGTACAAGCTGACATATGTATTTATCTCCCATGACCTTTCCGTTGTGGAGATGATCTCTGACCGTATTGCCGTTATGTACCTGGGCTTCGTTGTGGAGACCGCTCCCAAGGAAATGCTGTACAAGACTCCGCTGCATCCTTATACAGAGGCTCTTCTTTCCGCAGTTCCGATCCCGGATCCGACGCTGCATAAGGAGAGGATTATCCTGGAGGAGATATCCCGTCCACCATCAACCTTCCCAAGGGCTGTCCCTTTGCCGCCCGGTGTAAGAAATGTAAACCGGAATGCTTAGAGCAGAGACCGGAGAGAGTTGAGGTCGAGCCGGGCCACTTTGTTGCATGTCATCTCTATAAGAAATAGGATGGTAAATTCAGAGAAACAAGGAGACTGATAAAATGAATAAACCGTTAATTGAAGCATGTGTGGATTCCTACCAGTCCTGCGTCAACGCATGGAAGGGCGGCGCTGACAGACTTGAGCTTTGTGCTCACTTAGCCATCGGCGGCTGCACACCGTCCCCGTTCGTATTCCGCCAGGTAATGGAGGACTGCGACCATATCAAAGCCAATATCCTGATCCGTCCCCGTTTTGGCGATTTCCTCTATACAGAGAAGGAAATGGAATTAATGTGCGACGAGATCCGCATGTTCCGTCTTCTGGGAGCCAACGGCGTTGTGATCGGCGCTTTAACTCCCGACGGAGACCTGGATATGGAGAAGATGAAACGGATGATGGACTGCGCAGGCGGTATGGATGTTACGCTTCATCGTGCCTTCGATATGACCAGAGATCCCATGGAGACACTGGAAAAGGCCATTGAGCTGGGCTGTAAGACGATCCTTACATCCGGACAGCAGAGTGACGTGGTTGCCGGTAAGGATCTGTTAAAGGACGTGTATGCGGCTGCCGCAGGCCGGATCGACATCATGGCTGGCTGTGGTGTTAAAAAATGGAACATCCAGGAAGTCCATGACCATACTGGAATCGTAGTTTTCCATACCACAGGAAGAAAGGGAGCCTTAGACAGCGGCATGAAGTACAGAAAGAGTACGGTTGCCATGGGACTTCCCACCCTTTCCGAGTATGAGATCTGGGAGACAGACGAACAGGAATTCAGAGAGTGCGCCCAGATCGTGCATTCCTTTGGTAAATAAGATCCCCGGAGGGCAGAAGGGAAAGGCAGGTTCTTTTGGAAATGGACTTGCCTTTTCCCTTGTATAAAACCAAAAGACAGGAGAGAACTCTATGATGTTTACAGAAAAAGCAATGAAAGCGGCGGAAGAAAAGTTCAGCCGCCTGTTAGAAAAAGCAGGAGAGAAGAAAAGAGAAGAAATCCTCTCCAGACTGGCACAGGCAGAAAAGACGGAAAGCGCCGATGTGATCGCCGCCATCAAATGGATCTATGCCAACAGCCCTTTAAGCGACCTGGCCAACTACGATTTTGAGATCTTCCAGTCCTGCGCAGAGCATGGAGTGTTCTTAAGGGAAAATTCCCCCTTTGCAAAGGATCTTCCGGAGGACATTTTCTTAAACTATGTGCTTCATGTGCGTGTCAACGAGGAAGAACTCTGTGACTGCCGTAAATTCTTCTATGGACTGCTGGCAGACCGTGTCAACAGCCTTTCCATGCACGACGCCATCATCGAGGCCAATTACTGGAACGCAGAAAATGTAATGTACCAGGCCACCGACAGCCGTACCATCTCCGCACTGGGAGCATATTATTCTGCATACGGCCGCTGCGGCGAGGAATCAGCCTTCGGCGTAAACGTATACCGTGCCATCGGTATTCCTGCCAGACAGATCTACACACCGCGCTGGGCCCACTGTGACGACAACCACGCCTGGGTGGAGGTCTACTGCGATGGTGCATGGCACTTCCTTGGAGCCTGCGAGCCGGAGGAGGTATTAAATAAGGGCTGGTTCACCAACGCTGCCAGTCGCGCCATGCTGATCCACAGCCGCTGTTTCGGCGAGATCAGCGGGAGGAGATCATCTCCAAGGTGGGAATGGCTTCTTTCTGAATAACCTGAAATTATATGCAGTTACAAAATATCTGAAGGTCTGCGTAAAGGACGAGGCCGGGAAGCCAGTACAGGGCGCCCAGGTGGGCTTTGGGATCTTAAACTATTCCAGCTTCTTTGATGCTGCCATCATGGATACCGACGAAAACGGCTGCTGCGGCCTGACCTGCGGCCTGGGAACCATGCATATCCATGTAAAGAAGGAAGATGTATTCTGCGAGCGTCTGGTCTATACTCCGGATGTGGATACGGTGGAGATCGTTTTAAAGAATGAGCCGGTGAATTATGATACATGGGAGCACTTTGTTTCCATTGCACCCAAGGACCAGATCGTCAACGGCGCAAAGCCCACAGAGGAACAGAAAGAGCTGGGCATGAAGAAGACGGACGCTGCCAATAAAAAGCGTGAGGCCAGAGTGGCCGCCATGTTTGACGCAGACAAGGCAAAGGCCATTGTGGACAAATACGGTTACGGCCAGGAGATCTACGAACTTCTGTTTGAGAGCCGCAGCAACGTGACCCGGCTGGAGGAGTTTTTAGAGGACGAGACCTTCTCTGCCCATGCAAAAGAGAAGCTGCTTCTGACTCTTTCCAAAAAGGACAGAAGAGACGTGGATACAGATGTATTAAAAGAGGCCCTGGCCCTTACAAAGGATTATACCTTTGAGGATGAGGAGCTGTTCTACCAGTATGTGGTATGCCCGCGTGTGTTCAACGAGCCCTTAAGAAAGAACCGCCAGTTCATCCTGGACTTCTTTACAGAGGAAGAAAAGGCTGCCTTCCGTAAGGATCCCAGATCCGTATGGGCGTATATCAATAAAGAGATCGCCTTCAACCCGGATATCGAGTACGGTCAGATCGTGACCCGTCCTGTGGGAGCCTTAACCGTAAAGAACGGAAACCAGCGCTCCAAAAAGATCCTGTTTGTGGCCATCTGCCGCGCCCTGGGCATCGTATCCAGAGTGAACCCCATCAACGAGCTGGCAGAGGTCTATGAGGATGGCCGCTTCGTTCCGGTGGAGATCCTGGACAAGGGGGGCAGCACCATCGTCTTCCAGAAGGGAGAGGGCGAGAACTGGGCATACTTCCCGGACTTTTCTGTGAGCCAGCTTGTGGACGGCGGATACCAGACCCTGGATCTGGAAAATGAAAAATGGGACGGCAATGAGCTGAAGATCTCCGTTCCTGCCGGCCAGTACAAGGTCATCACCGACAACCGTCTTCCCAACGGAAATATCTTCGCCAGCCGGTACATCTTCGTGGTGGGCGAGGGCGAGACAAAGACTGTGAAGCTGGAGAAATACCATGCAGATCTGGCCGACATGCTGGATAACTTCACTCTGGACGAGTTCAAGGTATCCGATGAAAACGGCAATACGGTCAAGGGCAGCGAGCTCACAAAGAACCCGGCTGTGCTCATGTGGTTAGAGCAGGGTAAGGAGCCCACGGAGCATATCTTAAACGAGATGCTGGAGCAGGAGGCCGACTTCCAGAATCTGCCCGCCGATATCATCTTTATGGTAAAAGACAAGGCAGCCCTGGAAAACGCCAAGCTGACCAAGGTCCTCAGCACCTTCCCAAGGATCCGTGTTCTCTACGACACCTTCGTTCCCAATGTGGAGACACTGGCCCGCAGAATGTATGTGGACCCGGAGAAGCTTCCTCTGATCATCGTTACCACAAAGGAGCTTAACGCCGTTTACGCATGCAGCGGCTACAACGTAGGCAGCGGCGATATGTTAGTGAAGATCTGCAGGAACTTTGCAGGAAAATAGACTGGAACCATAAGAAACGGTAGTTATACAAGCACCCGCGTACAGAGGCATGAGATCTGTGCGCGGGTACTTTTAATTTCCGCCAGCCGCCAGCGCCGCCCCGCTCTCCGGGAGATGCACATTTGCAGGAGCCGCGGTCCATATCCCAGGGACTTCTATAAGCCTCAACGGCTCCGAAACCCAGTGCAGATCCCGGAGAGCGGGGCGGCGCGTCCCATGCGGACATGAGAAAAAATATTCCCCATTGAAATCCCCCCTCAAACTTGATATAGTAGAATCCAGCACGGATTTCCCCCGATCCATCCATGGGCCGGAGGAGGCCCCTGCCGCAGGCGGGGGCTGCTTGAATGGTCATAAAATATCAGACAGGAGAAAATTTCAGAATAATGAAAAGAATCGCAAAATTTGAAAAAATATCCTTTAAACAGTTTCTCACCGACTGGCAGTCAGAGCATCCCGATGACAGCGAGGACCGGATCCGGGAGATCTATGATTCCATCCGCCTTCCCCGCCGCGCCACCGCCGGTTCCGCCGGATACGATTTTTTTGCCCCCGCAGGCTTTTCCCTGGATCCGGGCCAGTGCACCAGGATCCTCACCGGGATCCGGGCCAGGATCGACGACGGCTGGGTCCTTAAGATCTATCCCAGGAGCGGTCTGGGCTTTAAATACCGTTTACAGCTGAATAATACGGTGGGGATCATCGACAGTGATTATTATGGCTCTGACAATGAGGGGCATATCCAGATCAAGCTGACCAACGACAGCCGGGAGGGAAAGCGTCTGGAGGTAAAGGAAGGAACGGGCTTTGCCCAGGGGATCTTCCTGGAATATGGGATCACCGTAGATGACGAGACGACGGAGGAAAGAAACGGCGGCTTTGGCAGCACCACCAGATAGGGACGGAGAGCGCATATGAAACAGAATTTCCGGAAACACTTAAGACCGCTGGCGGTCCTGGCAGCAGCGGCGCTCCTTCTTACGGGCTGCAAAGGAGTTACAGAGGAGGAGAAGACCGCCCGGGAAAACGGGATCGCCCTTTTAGAAAGCGGCGACTACGAGGGGGCCCTGGACCAGTTTGAGGCGCTGGTCCAGGACGCAGACCGGGTCACAGACTTTGAGGTGGATATCCTGAAATACCGGGCAGAAGCCGAATATGGTCTTAAGGACTATGAAGCTGCCGCCCATACGTATGATATCCTGAGCCAGATCGACAAAGAGCGGGCGGAATACGGCTATTTTGCCGCTCTGTCCCTGGCAAAGGCCGGGGATCCCGCCGGAGCCTGGGAAAAGCTGGAGCAGGGAAGGGCTCTGGACGGGGACGGAACGGCCCCGGGCTTCGCAGAGGCCATGACGGCCGTTGGAGAGGCGTACCTGGATTCCGGCGATCAGGAACGGGCAGACGCCGTTTATACGGAGCTGATCCAGTCGGGGAAGGCCGGTACCTCTGTATATAACCGCCTGGCCATGGCGGAGATCAAGGCGGGGACTATGAAACAGCCCTCAGCTATTGTGAGACAGGCCTGGCTCTTTCGGACCGGACGGCAGTCCGGGAGCTTAAATTCAACCAGGCGGTCTGTTTTGAGCATCTGGGCCAGTACCAGAAGGCTCTGGAGCTGTTCCAGGCATATACGGAAGAGTTTGGAAGCGATGAAGCGGCGGAGCATGAGATCGCCTTTTTGAAGACGAGATAGGAGTTTTTCATGGCAGAAATGATTGAATTAAAGGAGCAGGAGGAACGGGTGATCCTGGTGGCCGTGAGCACCGGAGAGGACGATGATACGGCCGCCTCGGTGGACGAGCTGGAGGAGCTGGCGTCTACGGCGGGGGCCGTTACGGTGGGAAAGGTGATCCAGAACCGGGAGAACGTCCATCCAGGGACGTATCTGGGGAAGGGAAAGATCGAAGAAGTGAAGGAGCTTTTATGGGAGCTGGACGCCACAGGCATCATCTGCGACGACGAGCTTTCCCCGGCCCAGCTTAAAAACCTGGAGGACGCCCTGGATACGAAGGTCATGGACCGCACCATGGTGATCCTGGATATTTTCGCATCCCGGGCCAGGACCAGGGAGGGAAAGATCCAGGTGGAGCTGGCCCAGCTCCGGTACCGGGCCGTGCGCCTGGTGGGACTCAGAAATTCCCTGTCCCGTCTGGGAGGAGGGATCGGCACCAGGGGACCGGGAGAGAAGAAGCTGGAGGTGGACCGGCGTCTGATCCATGAGCGCATCGGCCAGCTGAAGTCTGAGCTGGAGGATGTGAAGCGCCACCGGGAGGTGGTGCGGAAAAAGAGAGAAAATGGAGGGGCTCTGACGGCGGCCATCGTGGGCTACACCAACGCGGGGAAATCCACGCTGTTAAACCGTCTGACCCAGGCTGGGATCCTGGCCGAGGACAAGCTGTTCGCCACTCTGGACCCCACCACCCGGGCCCTTACCCTGCCCGGAGGCGAGCGGGTCCTTTTAACGGATACGGTAGGCTTTATCCGGAAGCTCCCCCACCATCTGATCGAAGCCTTTAAGAGCACTCTGGAGGAGGCAAAGTACAGCGATGTGATCCTCCATGTGGTGGACTGCTCCAATCCCCAGATGGATATGCAGATGCATGTGGTCTATGAGACTTTGCGCCAGCTGGAGATCACAGATAAGGAGATCGTCACTGTGTTCAACAAGATCGACCGGGAGGGAGCCGATCCCGCAGGCAGGGATATGGCAGCCGATTACCGGGTGAAGATCTCTGCAAAGACGGGAGAGGGGCTCCCGGACCTTCTGGGCGTCCTGGAGACTATCCTCCGGAGCCGGAGGATCTATTTTGAAAAGGTGTTCTCCTATGCAGAGGCCGGGCGGATCCAGCGGATCCGGAAAAACGGCCGCCTCCTGTCAGAGGAATATAAGGAGGACGGGATCCATGTGACGGCCTACGTGCCGGTGGAGCTGTTTGAGGAGCTGTACCGGTAAAGAGAGATACAGAAAGGGATATGCACATACCTGGTGGATAACCTGTGGATAACTACACAATATCTGGTTTATAATAAAAATAAGAAAACCAGATATTGTGTTTTTATTTCGGCTCTGCTATAATAGGGAATACGACATTGGCGATATCCGAAGAAAGGGGAATATAGATGATACAGGTCATCAAGCGCGATGGTGAGATCGCGGATTTTAATTTAGGGAAGATCACAGAAGCAATCAAGAAAGCCTTTAAAGCCACAAAAAAGGACTACAACAATGAGATCCTGGAGCTTTTATCCCTCCGGGTAACGGCAGATTTCCAGAATAAGATGAAGGACGGAAAGATCTCTGTGGAGCAGATCCAGGACAGCGCGGAGCACGTGCTGGAGGAGACCGGATATACGGATGTGGCAAAGGCTTATATTTTATATAGAAAACAGCGGGAGAGGATCCGCAATATGAAAAACACCATCCTGGATTATAAGGATGTGGTGAACAGCTATGTGAAGGTAGAGGACTGGCGTGTGAAGGAAAATTCCACAGTTACATATTCTGTGGGCGGACTGATCTTAAGCAACTCAGGGGCGATCACGGCCAACTACTGGCTGTCGGAGATCTATGACACAGAGATCGCCGAGGCCCACAGGAGCGGAGACCTGCATCTCCATGACCTGTCCATGCTTACCGGATACTGCGCCGGCTGGTCCTTAAAGCAGCTGATCATGGAGGGCTTAGGCGGGATCCCTGGAAAGATCACCTCCTCCCCGGCAAGGCACCTTTCCGTGCTGTGCAACCAGATGGTGAATTTCCTGGGGATCATGCAGAACGAGTGGGCCGGAGCCCAGGCGTTTTCTTCCTTTGATACATACCTGGCGCCCTTTGTACGGACGGACCGCCTGGACTATCCGGCGGTGAAGAAATGCATCGAATCCTTTATTTATGGCGTCAATACCCCCAGCCGCTGGGGCACCCAGGCCCCGTTTTCCAACATCACCCTGGACTGGACGGTGCCGGACGATATGGCCAATATGCCGGCTATCGTAGGCGGAAAGGAAATGGACTTCACCTACGGAGACTGCAAGGCGGAGATGGATATGATCAACCGGGCCTTCATTGAGACCATGATCGAGGGAGATGCCAATGGCCGCGGCTTCCAGTATCCAATCCCTACTTACTCCATCACAAAGGATTTCGACTGGTCCGACAATCTGAACAACCGGCTGCTGTTTGAAATGACCGCCAAATACGGCACCCCGTATTTCTCCAACTACATCAACAGCGATATGCAGCCCAGCGACGTGCGCAGCATGTGCTGCCGCCTGCGCCTGGATCTGCGTGAGCTGCGCAAAAAGACCGGCGGCTTCTTCGGCGCCGGAGAGAGCACCGGCTCCGTGGGCGTTGTGACCATCAACATCCCCAGGATCGCATATCTGGCAAAGGATGAAGACGATTTTTACGAGCGTCTGGACCATATGATGGACATCGCGGCCCGCTCCTTAAAGATCAAGCGGGAAGTGATCACAAAGCTTCTGGACGGCGGCCTGTACCCCTACACCAAGCGGTATCTGGGCACCTTTAAGAACCATTTCTCCACCATTGGTCTTATCGGTATGAACGAGGCATGCTTAAATGCCCGGTGGATCCGGAAGGATCTGGTGAGCCCGGAGGCCCAGAGGTTTACAAAGAACGTGCTGAACCATATGCGGGACCGTCTTGTGATCTACCAGGAGGAGTACGGCGATCTGTACAACCTGGAGGCAACTCCGGCGGAGTCCACCACCTATCGTCTGGCCAGACATGACAAGGAAAAATATCCGGATATCATCACCGCCGGGTGTGAGAAGGATGGAACGCCCTATTATACAAACAGCTCCCACCTTCCGGTATCCTATACAGCGGATGTGTTTGACGCCCTGGATATCCAGGACGAGCTTCAGACTCTGTATACCTCCGGCACGGTGTTCCATGCCTTCCTGGGGGAGAAGCTGCCCGACTGGAAGGCAGCGGCCAAGCTGGTACGGACCATTGCAGAAAATTATAAGCTTCCTTACTATACGCTGTCTCCCACCTACTCCATCTGCCGGGAACACGGCTACTTGAACGGTGAACACTTCACCTGCCCCGTATGCGGGGAAAAGGCAGAGGTGTACAGCCGGATCACCGGCTACTACCGTCCGGTCCAGAACTGGAACGATGGAAAGACCCAGGAGTATAAGGAAAGAAAGATGTACGACATCGGCCATTCCGTCTTAAAGAGATCCCCGGAGGCTTCCAGGGAGATCGCCCAGGCCATCCATCAGGCCAGGGAAGAGATCCAGGAGGCCAGAAATGAGGGAAAGGCCGGAAATGAAGGGAAGGCCAAGGAGCCGTCCATGGTCCCCCAGGGAAACGGCGCTTTCCTCTTTACCACCAAGACCTGCCCAAACTGTAAGATCGCCAAAGAATTTTTAAAGGATGAGCAGTACCAGGTGGTGGATGCAGAAGAAAATCCAGAGCTTTCCGATGCCTATGGGATCATGCAGGCGCCTACACTGGTGCTTGTAAAGGATGGAGAGATCAGAAAATTTGTTAATGCGTCAAATATCAAAAAATACGTGGATTCCAGAAAAAAATAAATTTTAGATGGAATGGATCGGTTAAATGGGAACCGGGAAACGGCCAGGTCACAGGCTGTCTCCCGGTTTCTGCTTTATAAGGGAAAAATCTTACGATTTGAGGAAAAATTCTATAATAATTCGGATAATATCTTGTTGATTCCAGGAAAATATGGTAAATTAAGAGTGAAAGTTGGAAATCAACGGAAGTTTTTGTAACTGGCAGATCATGTTTCGTGTTTCGGCACAGATAGGAGTTGGGGGATGAAGAGAAATAAATTGTATTATATTTTGTTCGTGCTGTATATTCTGGCTACGGCGTTTGTTCTTTATGTCAATGGGATCTTTACGGGAAATGTGGCATCGTTCCTGAACCTGGCCATCAACGGCGTATTCCTTCTGGTGATAGGGATCCTGTTCGTGATCTGCGGTTTCAGCTTTGCCAGGCTTAACCGGTGCACCGACGAGCTGGTCCGGGTCACAGAGGAGATCCAGAAAGAATACAAAGAGGCAGGGGAAAAGAACCTGTGGGCCAGCTACTGTGAACGCAAGGAGCTGTTCCAGGATGTGGCTTTAAAGGATGCCTTTGGAAAGTACTGATGCGGATGAAGACATTAAAGACCCGGTACGGGTATACCTCTGTCTGTGATGTGGAGGAGTACATAAACGAGGATCTGCTGGACCAGGCGGGCATGACCCACTTTAATTCGGCCATGGGCGGGACTCTCACCGGCCTTGGCATCCTGGGAACCTTCCTGGGGCTTTCCATGGGACTGGGATCCTTCAACGGAAACGATATCTACACCATTTCCGACAATGTGGGCCCGCTGCTTTCGGGCATGAAGGTGGCCTTCCACACATCGGTATACGGTATTTTCTTTTCTCTGGTATTTAATTTTGTATACCGGAGCCTGATGGCAGACGCTTATGGAAAGCTGGACGGCTTTCTGGCAGCCTTCCGTCAGTGCGTTCTTCCCCAGCCGGTGTCAGAGCGGGAAAATTCCGCTTCCATGCTGGTGTACCAGGCGGAATGGCCGATTCCATGAAAAAGATCATGGAGCTTTTAAAGGGAAATGCCGAGGAGCAGACCCGGGGCGTGGAGCGGATCGTGGCCCAGGTGATGGAAACACTGGAATACTCCATGGGAGCCAGCTTTGCCAGTCTGGGCAATACCATGAAATCTGCCGGTGAGGCCCAGATGGCCTATGCGGAATCCGGCAGACAGCTGACGGAGGCAGCAGAGAGGCTTCTGGATTCCAGCCGTGCCCTCCAGGCCTCGGTGGCCCAGGAGATGGAGCGCCAGGAGGCCTTTGCCAGAGAGCTGCGGGAGCAGAAGGAGGACCTGGCGGCAGCCTGCCGGGAGATGACTGAAGACGTGGGAAACCAGATCCACACCTTTCATCAAATGAGGAATCTGTATGAAAAATAGAAGAAAAAAAAGGGAGGCCTTTGCGGAACACAGCTACTGGCAGTCCTACTCGGATATGATGGCGGCGCTGCTTCTGGTGTTTGTGCTGATCATCGCCATCACCCTTGCCATCTACCGCCAGAAGACCGTGGATCTGGACCAGGCCAGGCTGGACCTTAACGCAGCCCAGACCAAGCTGGATCAGGCGGCTCTGGAGCTGGAGGATTTCCGGGCAAAGATCGAGCTTTCCAATGAAGAACTGAATAAGTCCCTGGCAGAGCTCCAGGAGGCCTACGCCCAGGCAGCTCTTACAGAGGAGGAGTTAAATAAGGCATATCTGGAGATCGAGGACGCCCAGAATGAACTGGAGGTAACAAAAAATGAGCTCCAGGATATCGTGGAGATCCGTACCGATATCATCGGCGCCCTTCAGTCGGCCTTCAATAACTCCGCCATGTCCGTGGACGCCCAGACCGGCTCCATTACCTTCTCCTCGGACGTGCTCTTTAATTATAACAGCGCCGTTCTGACCGATGCCAGCAAACAGACTCTCAGGGATACGATCCCCATGTACCTGGGCGTTCTTTTAAGGGACGAATACCAGGATTACATTGCGGAGATCATCATCGAGGGCCATACGGATACGGTGGGAAGCTATCTGAGCAACCAGCAGCTTTCCTATAACCGGGCCAATTCTGTGGCCAGGTTCTGTCTGGATTCCGGCAACGGCTTAAACGAAACGGAGATCGCCAGGCTCCAGCAGGTGCTGACGGTCAACGGCCGTTCCTTCAGCAACCCGGTGTATACCGCAGAGGCTCCGGGAGCGGAGCTTCGAGGTGGACATGGACGCTTCCAGGCGGGTGGAGATCAAGTTCCGGCTGAAGGAGGACGAGATGATCGAAAAGATCTCGGAGATCCTGAGGGACTAGAGGAAAAGCAGAGAAAAATAGGAATAGAAGCGGAACGAGGGGACGGGAACTGTCCCCTCGTTGACGTGTGTCCGGCATTTTGCTATACTGAAAGAGAGTGTTTTCACTATTATCTGGAAAGGAATGAAAGGGGTATGACAAAAATAAGAGGAAGAGTGAAGGAACTATGGCTGGATTTTTCTGTATGATATTGCCGGTGGATTTTTTTACAGGCAGTGGCTCTCCACTGCTTCATCGACAGCATCGACATCGCCCCTGGAGGCGCCACCGGTCTTGCCATCCTTCTGAACCGGTTCACCTCCCTGCCCATCGGTATCCTGACGTTTGCGGTGAATGTCCCGCTTCTGATCGCCGCATGGATCTATCTGGGAAAGGGAAGGACCATAAAGACCCTGAAGACAGTGGCTGTGCTGACGGTGATCCTGGACTTCATCATCACGCCTTATGTGCCGGTCTATACGGGAGACAAGATGGTGTCCTGTATTTTTGGCGGCGTGCTCATGGGGGCCAGCCTGGCTGTGGTGTTCATGCGCGGCTCCACCACCGGAGGCGGAGACATTGCAGCCAAGCTGCTCCAGAAGTACCGGCCCCATATGCAGACGGGGACGGCAGTGATGCTGACGGATATGGTGATCATCGGCGCATCCATGGTGGTGTTCGGAAATATCGAATCTGGTCTTTACGGCCTTATTAATATGGTGGTGTCCACCTATGTGATCGATATCATGCTTTATGGTATGAATAAGAGTACCATGGTGACGGTGATGTCCCCAAGGTCCAGGAGATCGGCGACCAGCTGATGGAGCATCTGGGCCGGGGCTGTACCTTCTTTAAGAGCCGCGGCGGCTACGCCAAGGTGGAGGGAGAGACCCTGATCTGTGTGGTGGACCGGAAGCAGTTTTATAAGGCGAAAAAGATCATCTACGGCATCGACGAGGATGCGTTTGTGATCGTTTCCGAGGCCAAAGAGGTGTATGGAGAAGGCTTTCTGGATTCTGACTGGGAAGTATAAAAGTCTGGAAAAAAAGAAAAAACGGCAGACGGGCAGGATCTTTATCCGCCCGGACTGCCGTTTTTATACCAGATATTTTTATCTAAAACCTACTGGATATAGGGGGCTGCGACTGCGTCGATGGCAGCCGGATCCTTGGCGGCCCACTGCTCATAGGTCATGCCGGAGGCAGCCACGGTCTTTCCTAACTCCACTAAGAACGCGGGGATCTGGTCCTCCAGGATCGTTCCGGCCTCCCGGCCCATGGCCTCTCCGCCCTGGAGCTCGTTTCCGTTTACATAGAGGACAAAGGCCGGAAGAGGCTTCTTGTCCACCATTTTCACGCCGCCGCGGAAGCCGATGGCACCGGTCTGGTGGGTTCCGCAGGAGGAGGGACATCCGGAGATATGGATCTGGGGAAGGGCTCCGTCGGGGATCCCGGCTTCACGTACTGCATGGACGCAGGCGGAAAGGAGAGCCTGGGAGTCGCGGACGCCCACCTGGCAGATGCTGGCTCCGATGCAGCTTACGGATGTTTCAAATAAGGTTTCTGCACCATCACCAGTGGCAGCCAGGACCAGTTTTGCCTCGTCTCCGGTGAGGTTTACGATATAAGCGGTCTCATCGGGAGCCAGGCGTATCTCAGCGTCTTCCATATCAGCCAGAAGATCACTGAGGGAACAGAAGGCAACGGGATCAGGCTGGCCTCCCAGAGGATGCCATACTACGGTATAGAGGCCGTCCTGCTTCTGGGGGATCACACGGGCGCCGCAGGCAGTGGAGCCGTTGCCCTTTTTGGAGATATCCCAGGGAGCCACGGCCAGATCCAGGTTTTCACCGGATGCCAGTACCTGGTTTAACTTTTCCAGGAAGGCCTCGGCATATTTTTCCGGTCCGCCTAAGATCTCCTGCATATACCGTGTGCGGGCCTTTCCGCGGTTTTCATAGTTTCCGTAGGCGCGGAAGGTGAGCCACATGGCCTTTACATAGTAAAGGACCTTTTCCGGATCCACGGCTTCAGCGACCTTGACGCCGAAGCGGGGATTGTTTCCCAGGCCTCCGGCGCTGTAAACGTCAAATTTTCCATCGGGTCTGGCTGCAAAGCCCAGATCCCGGAAGGTGGCATGGGTCGAGGTTCTTCGGGGAGCTTGGGAAGGCCACTTTTAATTTTCTGGGCATTTTTTCAGCCTTGATGAAGTTCATCAGATAGTCGGCGGCCGCCTCCGCATAGGGCATAACGTTGAAATACTCGTCCTTTTCCACACCGGAGAGAGGGGAGCACATGACGTTTCTCGGGAAATCTCCGCCGCCGCCCATGGTCACGATCCCGCAGTCCAGGGCCCGTTCCATAATATCAAAAACGGCTTCCTGCTGGAGGTCATGAAGCTGGATGGTCTGGCAGGTGGTAAAGTGGATCCGGGATACCTTGTGGGTACGGACCGCTTCTGCAACAAAGGCCAATTTTTTCTCTGGTAACGCGGCCGGCAGTCATACGGAGACGCAGCATGCTGGCCTTTCCGTCCTTCTGGGCATAGCTGCCATAAAGTCCGGAAAATCCCTTATAGGCCATTTTGTCCAGATCGCCTGCATAAAAGGCAGTTGTTTTTCCCTGAATTCCGGCAGATCGGCTTTCCAGGACTGGGGATCGATTCGATTCATATTCATTTTCCTTCCTTATAATTAGGATATACAGATTTAACGTACAGGTCCGGATGCCGGACCGCGTCATGAAAAAACAGTCCGGTATCCATGGATGGGGCAGAGAACGCCTGCCCGGTCTCATGATTCCATTGTAGCATAAGAGAAATTTGGTGGCAAGAATATTTCATAGGAGAGAAAAAGGAAAAAAGAACCGCCCAGAACGGCTTCCGCAGGGGAGGCACTTTCCGGACGGATCCAGAGGGGGACGGGAAAGATCACAGATCGAGTCCAAGGGACTTGGCGTATTCACGGGATTCCTCATACCACTGGTTGTAAAGATCCTGCTCCAGCACCATGTCGATGATCTCATTGATCCGATCCGTCAGCTCGTCTTCGCCTTTGGGAATCCCGATCCGGATCCCCTGGGTGCTTTCATCTACAGTAAAGTAAAAATCCGGAAGGATCATCAGTCCGCTTTCCGGGGTGGAATCCAGATAGAGCTGTGCCATTTTCAGCGAGGCGGCCGCAGCGTCGGCCCGGCCTGTCTGCACCATCAGAAAGGCGTCATTGGCAGAGGAGACCAGATTCAGCTTTCCGCAGTCCGGGAGCTGTTCTTTTACGAACAGTTCCTGGAGAGAGCCGTTCTGTACGGTGATGGTCCTGTTTTTTAGATCTCCTGCACCGGTGATCGTTCCGGCATCCTCCTGGCGGATCAGGAGGCCGTAGGCCTTCTGGGGATCCTCACTGCCGAAATAATATCCTTTGGAGAGGTTCATGGATTCGGCCCGCTCCGGCGTATAGGCCAGGGCGGAAATGGCCAGGTCATATTTCCCGGACGTGATGCTTCCCAGCACGGTGGTAAAATCCATGGGCTTCGAGGCGCAGCTCCACTCCCAGCTCGTTGGCGATATAGTTGGCCAGCTGGATGTCAGAGCCCGCATACCGGTCCTGGCCGGTTTTTGTGGTGTCGATAAATTCGTTGGGGGCAAAGGAAGGCTCGGTGGCCACCTCGATATATCCCCTCTCTAAGATTGCGTCAAGACGGGAGGAATGGACGCTCTCACCGCCAGTCTGGGAGACCGTATGATGGGTGGATGCCTCAGCGGTGGTACATGCGGTGAGCGCAGCCACGGAAAGGGTCATCAGGGCAGTGAGAGATGCGAAAAATTTTACTTTCCTCATGGGAAAATCCTCCTTCTTGTGGTATTTTGATGTTTTTATAAATTAGCAATTTATCATGGTAAAATGCTAACATAGTGAAGAGTATAACCTTAGGATCCGGAATTGTCAAGTCCTTTTATGGGGCTTCCTTTGGAAGGGCTGCCTTTGCAACCGCGGTTTTTATGGCGTTCATCAGAGCCATGGAGGTATACTGGGAGCCTGCGGGATATTCAAGGCCCTCCAGGGACTGGCTTTCCAGGATCTGGGCGGACAGGGCATCCATGGACGGCTGCATCAGAGGATACATGGCGGCCACAGAGTCGCTTAAGGGAACCAGGGTCACGGCGCTTATGCGGTCCGGGCTCACGGCCACCTCCACGTTTACGTTCTGGCGGCCCAGGGATAAGGAGGCCGAGCCTAGACTCCCGGCGCATAAACGGCCGGGGAAGCGCTTTCGGCAGTGGGAGCCGGAGCTTCTTTTTCAGAACGGAACATGAAGAAAAACAGCAGGATCAGAAAGATGGCCAGGCCGATGAAGATGGCAGTGTAGATGATCTCCTTCATCCGGAGGACAACGATTTTTGTTTTGGAGCTCATGGGTCAGTTCCTTTGGGATTCTTTGTTTGTTACAGCTTATGAAAACCCAGGGGTCAATATGACGGGAGGTCTTGTAAAAGCGGGTTCTCCCATTATAATGGAAACTGACATACTGCGGAGGAAAAGGCCGCAGGATGGGGTGACTTTATAATCAGGAGGTAAGGACAATGGACTTAAGAGAACGGAAAGAGTTTGAAGCCCGGTACCGGAGATCGCAGCGGCTGTGGAAAAAGAAGCCGGTTGGCTGGATCAATCCGCGCCTGGTATCCATGAAGGAGCTGCCAAAGGATCTGGCGGTGACGGTGGAGGATATTGACGATGCAGAGGCGAGGCTTGAGCGGTTCGCGCCGTATATCAAGAAGCAGTTCCCGGAAACTGAAAAGGACGGCGGACTGATCGAGTCTCCGTTTGTGGAGATCCCGAAGATGAAGGAGCTTTTAAAGGAGCGCCATGGCTGTGAGCTTGCCGGAAGGCTTTACTTAAAAGAGGACAGCCAGCTGGCCATTGCCGGCTCCATCAAGGCCCGGGGCGGGATCTATGAGATCTTAAAGTATGCGGAGACCCTGGCCATTGAAAACGGGCTTTTAAAGACCACGGACGATTATTCCATCCTGGCTTCCCAGGAATTTGTAGATTTCTTTGGACGTTATACGATCCAGGTAGGCTCCACAGGAAACCTGGGCTTAAGCATTGGTATCATCAGCGCGAAGCTGGGCTTTAAGGTCATTGTCCATATGTCCCATGACGCCAGACAGTGGAAGAAGGATCTTTTAAGGAGCAAGGGTGTCACGGTGAAGGAATATGAGTCCGATTACGGGGAAGCCGTAAAGCAGGGACGGAAGGAATCCGACAGCGACCCCACCAGCTATTTTGTGGATGACGAAAACTCCAGGGATCTGTTCATGGGATACAGCGTGGCTCCCAGAAGGTTAAAGAAACAGCTGGAGGCAGCTGGAGTTTTCGTGGACCAGGATCACCCGCTGTTCGTATATCTGCCCTGTGGCATCGGAGGAGCGCCAGGCGGCATTGCCTATGGCTTAAAGACCGTGTTCGGTGACAATGTCCACTGCTTCTTTACAGAGCCGGTGGATTCCTGCTGTATGCTGTTGGGCATGGCCACGGGACTCCACGACCAGGTCTGCGTCCAGGATTTCGGCATCTCCGGCAAGACCCACGCCGACGGACTGGCAGTGGGACGGCCGTCCGCCTTTGTCGGCAAGTTCATGGAGCCCATGTTAAGCGGGATCTTCACCACCGGAGACGCAGTGCTCTATGATTATATGCGGGATCTGATGGAAGCAGAAGGCGTGTTCATCGAGCCCTCCTCCTGCGCCGCCTTTGCCTTTGCAGAGGCTCCGGAGCGCCTTTGGGATTACATTAAGAGCCAGGGACTGGAGGAAAAGCAGGAAAACATCACCCACATCGCCTGGGCCACCGGAGGAAGACTGGTGCCGGAGGACGTGAAAGAGGAATACGTCCACACCCATCTGGCCTGATCCCCGGCGTTCCGGCGTTCCGGACCGGGGAAGGACGAAACCCCTTGAAAAAGGGACGGTCGGATGGTAGAATATCAGTCGGAAGGCATGTAAATCATATAGGAGGAAATCATGTATAACAATTTAAACGAAGAGTTATTTGCATTTATTAAAAAGCCCCACCAGCTTCCATGCCATTGCCGCTATGGAAGAATATATGGAAAATGCCGGAGTTGAAAAGCTTTCCGAGGGCAGCGTATGGAACTTAAAGGAAGGCGGGACATATTATGTGACAAGAAATAAATCCGCCATCATCGCGTTCCATGTTCCCTGTAAGGAATTTACCGGTTTCAATATCGCCGCCAGCCACAGTGATTCCCCGTCCTTAAAGATCAAGGAAGATCCGGAAATGAACGTGGAGAACCAGTATGTAAAATTAAACGTGGAAAAATACGGCGGAATGCTCTGCGGACCGTGGTTTGACAGACCCCTTTCTGTGGCCGGCCGTGTGATCGTGCAGGATGGAAATAAGCTGGAGACAAAGCTTGTGGCCGTAGACCGGGATATTTTAATGCTCCCGAGCCTGGCTGTCCATATGAACCGGGATGTCAATGACGGATATAAGTACAATTTCCAGAAGGACATGCTCCCCTTATTCCGGATGCATGGCTCCAAGACGGATTTCCTGTCCATGATCGCCGCTGAGGCAGGAGTGGAAAAGGAGAACATCAAGGGCAGCGACCTGTTCCTTTACGACAGAATGGAAGGAAGAGTATGGGGCGCAGAGGATGAATTCATCTCCGCGCCGCGTCTGGATGACCTTCAGTGCGCCTTCACATCCATGAAGGGCTTTTAAAGAGCCAGAGCGAGAAGAGCGTTTCCGTTCTCTGCGTAATGGACAACGAGGAAGTGGGCAGCGGCACGAAGCAGGGCGCAGGCTCCACCTTCCTTTACGATGTTCTCCGCCGGATCAACTTTTCCATGGGAAGAAGCGAGGAGGAATACTGGACAGCCGTGGCAGCCAGCTTCATGATCTCCGGCGACAACGGCCATGCGGTCCATCCCAACTATGCGGATAAGACAGATCCCACCAGCCGTCCGTACTTAAACGGCGGTATCGTGATCAAGCACAGCGCCAACCAGAAATATACCACCGACGCTGTTTCCGCAGCCGTAATGCGTTGTCTCTGCGACCGTGCAGGCGTGCCTTACCAGAACTTCTTAAACCGCTCTGATATGTTAGGCGGCTCCACTCTGGGCAATATCTCCAACTCCAAGGTATCCTTAAATACCGTGGACATCGGACTGCCCCAGCTGGCAATGCATTCCTCTTATGAGACTGCAGGCGCTAAGGATATGGAGTATATGGTAAAAGCCTTCGAGGAATTCTATAAGTCCTCCATTTCCGTATCGGAAGACGGATCCTTTGAGATCCAGTAAACACACTGGACAGATCCGGCAGCTTATTTTATACTGTATGCAAGGACAGAGGCCAGGACATCAAGTTTGTCCCCGGCCTCTGTATTTGATTTACGGGAGGAAAATATGATGCTGGAAAACCTTGTGATGCTGGCCTTCGTGGCCGCTCTGATGTTCTGCGTGGCCTTTGGAGTCCCAACGGTTGCCGCCCTCATAGCGGGATATGTGATCTTTATCCTTTATGGGATGAAAAAGGGGTATTCGGTCCCCTCACTTCTTAAAATGTCCTGGTCCGGTCTTGGTACTGTGATCCGGATCCTGTTTATCTTTCTTCTGATCGGAATCCTGACGGCCCTGTGGAGAGGCGCCGGGACCATTCCGGAGATCATCGCCGTTTCGGCGGGACTGATCCATCCTTCGGGCTTTTTACTGCTGAGCTTTTTATTAAACTGTGCTGTTTCGGTGCTGACGGGCACATCCTTTGGCACGGCGGCCACCATGGGCGTGGTCTGTATGACCATGGGATCGGCCATGGGCGTGAATCCTCTGTTTACAGGCGGGGCGGTGGTATCGGGGATCTTTTTCGGGGACCGGTGCTCCCCGGTGTCCACCAGCGCTCTTCTGGTCAGTGAGCTGACCGGGACCGATCTGTACGGAAATATCCGCAGGATGCTCCGGTCCTGCCTGGTTCCGTTCCTTCTGACCTGCGCAGCCTATCTGGCCCTGGGGGCCTTTTCCAGAGGAGGAAGCGGAGCCATGGATGTGAAGACCATGTTCTCTGGACATTTTACCCTGCACTGGATCCTTTTAGTTCCGGCCCTTCTGATCCTGGTGATGGCGGCCTTCCGCGCAAAGGTGAAATATACCCTGCTGGCCAGTGCGGCAGCGGCGGCGGTGTGCTGTCTGGTATTCCAGAAAATGACTGTTCATGAGCTCATAAGGCTCATGATCTTCGGATACAGGTCAGAGGACCCGCAGTTAGCGGCCATGATGAACGGAGGCGGCTTCCTTTCCATGGTCCAGGTGTCGGTGATCGTGGGGATCTCCTCGGCCTATGCGGGGATCTTTGAGGGTACCGGCCTTCTTCTGGGGATCAAAAGGTACGTGGAGGCCGTCAGCAGGAGGATCACGCCCTTTGGTGGGATCCTGGCAGTCTCTGTGGTCACCTCCATGATCTCCTTTAACCAGACCCTAGCGATCATTCTGACCGACCAGCTCACAAAGGATGCGGAGCCGGACAAGGAAAAACGGGCCCTGGCCCTGGAGGACACAGTGGTCCTCATGGCGGCCCTGGTGCCCTGGTCCATTGCAGGAAACGTGCCCATTTCCACCATAGGCGCACCCATGGCCAGTCTGTGTCTGGCATTTTATCTGATCCTTGTGCCATTGTGGAATTTTGCCGGGCTTTGACGCAAAATCGTAAGAATTTTGAAAGAAACTGAAAGGAAAACGCATAAGAATAGAAAAGTTCTCGTGTTATACTGAAGCTGACGCTGAAAGAGAGAAAGAGAGAACAGCGCGGTGGGAGGACATACAGACATGAGACACGACGACAGAATGAATGAAACGGAAGGAAAAACACTGGCCCAGGGACAGGGAATGAATGTACCCGGGGAGACGGAGACCAGAGAGGAAGCGGAAATGTCCAGGGAAAAAGGACAGGACGCGGAGGAGAAGGAGGCGGCCCCGGAAGCACCGCAGGAGGACGCGGCCTTTGACCGGCAGCTGGAGGAGATGATGAACGGGACCAGAGGAAAGAAGGCCGGGAAGAAAAAGCGCGGAAAAAAGAAGCTTCTCCTGGCGGCGGCGGTCCTGGCAGTTCTGGGCATTGGAGCCGTAAAGGTCCTGGGCGGCAGCGAGCCCAGTCTTCCCACAGCAGCTACGGTGACGCCGGTGAGAAAGGAGATCCAGAACCGGCTTTCGGTCAGCGGTCCGGTTTCCGGCACTGACAGCGTGGACGTGGTATCCAATCTCCATGCAGAGGTGCTGGAGATCCCTGTAAAGGAAGGCGATAAGGTCACAAAGGGACAGGTCCTGGCAGTCCTGGACGATACAGACCTGAAAAAGGAAGTGGCCATGGCAAAAAACGATTACGATCTGGCAGTGAGCACCTGCGCGGAGCAGGACCGGGACGCCAGGAACGGCTATGCCAAGGCGGTCCAGGATCTGAAAACGGCCCAGGACAATTATAACCGGACCAAGGTCCTCTATGACAGCGGGGACGTGCCCCTGGTGGATCTGGAAACGGCGGAAAACGGCTTAAACGATGCAAAGCGCCAGGCTGCCTCCTATGAGGTGAAGAATGGTCAGGCAGTGGCTGGGGATTCCTACCGGCTCCAGGTGGAAAAGGCCCGGTTTGAGTATGAGAAGAAGCAGGAGCAGCTGGCGGATACCCAGATCACCAGCCCCATTGACGGCACGGTGGTACGGGTCAACACCAAGGTGGGCCGGTTCGCCGATTCAGTGGAGGACTCGGAGCCCTTATTCATCATAGAAAATCTGGATGTTCTGGAAATGGAGATCAAGGTCAGCGAGTATTCCATCGGAAAGGTGGCTGTGGGCCAGGAGGCAGAGATCTCCGCAGATATCCTGGACGGAGAAACGGTCCGCGGCCAGGTGGTGTCCATTTCCCCACCGGTGAGGAAAAGGGCGGCGGCTCCACCGAGCGGGTCATCCCCACAAAGGTGCGGATCATGGATGAGAACACAAAGCTCATTGCCGGGATCACAGCCAAGGCCCAGATCGTCCTGGAGGAAAAGGAGGATGCCCTGACGGTGCCGGTGGCCGCCGTGACGGAACGGAACGGAGTTTCCATGGTGCTGGCAGTGAAGGACGGCATGATCCATGAGGTCCCTGTGCAGACCGGCATTGAGGGAGATGTGGAGCTGGAGATCCTTCCCGGCGAGGGCGAGGAGCTGGACGAGACGACCCAGATCGTGGCCGCTCCCTCTGAGGGCTTGACGGAGGAATGGCCGTGACCGCCATGGCGCAGTAAGGGGGGAATGGATGTGTTTGGAATCAGAGACAAAAAGCTTTCTCCCTATATGACAGAAAACGTCCATGAGGAGCTGATCCGCCTGGAAAACCTGGTGAAGATCTACGATACCGGAGCCATTAAGGTCCTGGGGCTGAAAAAGATCAGCCTGACCATCCGGCGGGGGGAGTTTGTAGCCATCATGGGCCATTTCGGCTCGGGAAAATCCACCCTCATGAATATCCTGGGCTGTCTGGACCGCCCCACCATGGGCCATTATTATCTGGACGGCATCGACACGGCGGAGCTGGATCCCAACGAGCTTTCGGCGGTGCGGAATTTAAAGATCGGCTTCGTGTTCCAGTCCTTTAACCTGATCTCCAGGACCTCGGCCTTAAAGAATGTGGAGCTTCCCATGACCTATGCCCGGATCCCCAAGAGGAAACGGGCGGAGCGGGCCATGGAGCTTCTGGAATGCGTGGGCCTGGGAGCCAGGGCAGACCACATGCCCAATGAAATGTCCGGAGGCCAGAGGCAGAGGGTGGCCATTGCCAGGGCGCTGGCCAACCAGCCGCCGCTGATCTTAGCCGACGAGCCCACGGGAAACCTGGATACGGCGGCTTCCATTGAGATCATGGAGATCTTTTCAGAGCTCCATAAGGCCGGAGCCACGGTGGTGGTGGTGACCCATGAGGAAAATATCGCCGCCTTCACGGACCGGATCATCCGGTTTTCCGACGGCCAGATCATCAGCGATGAGAAAAACTTAAATCCCACGCCTGGCAGCGGAGTGATCCACACCCGGGGACTTTACGGGAGAAAGGGGAGGCCGTATGCTGATCGAAAATATGGCCATGGCCTTCCACGCCATAAAGGCCAATAAGATGCGTTCCTTCCTGACCATGCTGGGAATCATCATCGGTATTGGCTCTGTGATCTCCATTGTGTCCATCGGCGATACCATGCGGGGACTGTTCCAGGATCTTTATAAGGACGTGGGGATCACCCAGGCCTATATCCAGATCGGCTACTGGATCGATGATGTGCGTATGACCGATTATTTCACCCTGGATGATCTGGATAAGATCAAAGAGGTATTCGGGGATGAGGTGGCTTACATCGACAGCAGTGCGTATCTGAGCACAGACGTACAGGCGGGCCGTACGAAAATGAAGTTTGAATTTACCGGCATCGACTATAATTACCAGGATGTACAGCCAGTGGATGTGATCTACGGCCGCTATCTCAACGAGGGAGATGTGCTGGGCCGGAGGAAAAACCTGGTGATGGAGGCAAAACGCGCCGAGAAGCTGTTCGGAACGGAAAACGCCGTGGGGAAAAGCCTGCGGATGACCGTTTACGGGGAGACAGACGAGTATACGGTGGTGGGCGTTTACAAAAAGAGATGAACGCCTTCCAGGCGCTGATGATGGGGACTGGGAGCGATACGGGAGCGGCCTTTATCCCCTATACGATCCTCACCTGGCCCAATGATAACTTTTACTCCTGCCGTCTGTTCGCGGCGGACGATGTGGATATGACGGATTTCATGAACCGGCTCATGGCGTATATTGCCAAACAGAAGGACAGGAAGCCCGAGGACTTTTACAGCCAGACGGCGGTGGATGAGATGGGCAGTGTGGACAGTATGATGGGAGCCCTGTCCGCGGCTGTGGGCGGGATCGCAGCCATTTCTCTCCTGGTGGGAGGCATCGGCATTATGAACATCATGCTGGTCTCTGTTACGGAGCGGACCCGGGAGATCGGGATCCGGAAGGCTTTGGGAGCCAGGACCCGGGACGTGCTGATCCAGTTCCTGACGGAATCGGCGATCCTCTCGGCCTGCGGCGGCATCATCGGCGTGGTGCTGGCGGTGAGCGTGGTATCCCTGGGCGGCATGGCCCTGGGCCTTCCAGTGGTCATAAAGCCTGGGATCATTTTCCTGGCTGTGGGGTTCTCGGCGGTGGTGGGAATTTTCTTCGGAATCTATCCGGCCTCCCGGGCGGCCAAGGCAGATCCCATCGACGCCCTGCGGTACGAATAAAAATAAAAGAAGCTGTTCTGCTGGGACCGGCCGGAAGGCCGGTCCTTTTGCGGGCAGGGGATGCGTACCCGCCTTATGGGGCGCACCTTAGCTTCACAGGCTCTGCTGTTGGGCATAGAATGGACTTTTTTCTGCTATGCCCAAAATTCCGGCAGTTTTTGGGCATATACAGGGAAAAAAAGAGATATATGTCCAATCCCGCAGGAAGATCCGATGAAAATCCAGGATTTCTGTACGATTTTTGGGCATCATGGAAAAAAGGGGGTATTTTTGCCCAAAATTTTTGACGATACGGGAGGGGGGAATATGAAGCTAGGAGAGCATATGGTTGGCAGGCCGGGGAATGGGAGAGGAAAATTAGAGAGAACAGAACGATGTGGAGGGGCAGATCTGCGGCAGAATTCCCTTCTGCCGCATGGCGATCCCCGCAGAGCGTTTTTTATGTCATAGGACGCACTTCCCTATGACATAAAAAACGCCCGGGACAAAGCCCGGGCGGGTAAAACAAGATCTGTTTTTTACTGGATCCACGCACCGCTTCCGTCTACGGTGTAGCCGTCGGGAGTGGTGGTATTGGATAACATGGTGCCGCAAAAGCCGTCGCTCTTCTCATTGAAGTAATACCAGCGTCCGTCGATCTGCTGCCATCCGGTGACCATGGCGCCCTCTGTTCCGGCTCCGGCGGGAGTCAGATAGTACCAGTTGTTTAAGTTGTCCTTAAACCATCCGGTGGCCATATCGCCGTTGCTGCCGAAGTAGTACCAGTTCTGGCCGATATAGAGCCAGCAGCTCTGGGCCAGGATCCCGTTCTTAAAGGTAAAGCGCCAGATATTTCCATCCTTGGACCAATTTCCGCCCTCTGGGGACTGGTTCATCAGATCCACGCGGACGCTTCTGCTGGAGCCGCCGCCGGAGCTGCCGGAGGAACCGGAGCCGCTGTTTTCCCTGCGGAGCTTTACGGTGAACCTTCCAGGATCATTGGTGTAGACCACGATGCAGCCGGTCTCCTCGTCATACCAGATGGTATCGCTTTCGTTCGCCACATCCTCGAAGCCGTCGGGCATGGAGATGTAGAATTTCAGCGGAGTCCGCAGGGAAGTGACCTTTGTTTCAGTTCCCTTTGCGGATCGGGCGCTTCCCTCTGTGGTCTTATAAAGTTCCAGGTCGAAGGAATACGTCCGGCTGGCGTTGCTGGGCGTGGAGATATTGGAAAGCTCTGCCCGGAGGCCCGTGATGGTGCCATGGTCCGGGGCGAAGGCCAGGGGATAGTAGTCCATTCCCTCCAGCGGCTCTGCACACTGGACATCCATGGCTGCACCCACGCCCAGGGAGTCAAACAGGAAGGAGAGCTTTTTCACAGTGGGCTCTGCGGACTTTCCGGCCATGGCCTTCTGGACGTCGTTCTTATCCAGGGCCTCTGCCAGCTTCCAGAGGGCGCCTTCTGCGGCGTCCCGCTCCTCCTGGGGAAGACCGGACAGGTCATTGGGAAGGGAGTCGGCCAGGGCCTGAAACTCCTTTGCGTTGGACGGGGTGGCGATGGAATCTGGAAGCTCCGGATCAGTACCTGGCTTATCCTCTTCGGTTCTTTCCTCAGCCAGCACAAAGGTACTGAAGTGGGTCACTGTGAAGGAAGCCGTGCGGGCCTCCCGGTCGATCTCCAGCGGCCAGATATCTTCATACGTTCCGTCATTGGAATAGTGGAGCACATGGAAGAATTCTGGATTGACATTTTCCGGGATCGGAACGGTGATGCGTACCGGAACCTTAAGCTCCGGAACGGCTCCGCTGAGGCTGAAATCCACCTGGATGGTGTTTTTATACCTCATGGCATCCACAACTGCGTCCTTATGAGGCTTTCCGATATTGAAGGAAACGGTGGAACCGGCTGCCGCAGCGTTTAAGGCAGCGCCGATCACCTTTACCTGGCTGTGGTCGATACCCATCTCATCGGAGGTGATATTCTGTTCCAGGGTCACATTCTGATCCTTTATGTACTGCTGCTCCAGGGCTTCAACCTTGGCCAGAACGTCCGGATCCGACTGCATGGCCACCTGGATGTCCTTGATATTTTCTTTTAAAGCATCCGGTGCCTGGTCCATGGGAATATCGCCGGAAGTGATCTTATCAAGAGTACCCGATACCTTGTCGGAAGCGTCGCCTGGCTTGTAGGGATCATCTGCGTAAACGGTTTCACTATGGAAGATCTTGGACGGCGTATTGCTGACGGCGCGGACGGAGAAGGAGTATTCCTTTGTGCCTTCCTTTGTCATGTTGTCAGCCAGATCCTGGCTGGTGTTCTGTACATTGGAGTATCCACTCCAGGATTGACCATCAGCCAGAAGATATACTTCATAGCCTTTGAAATAGGATGCATATTCTGCCGGAATTTCCGGAGCATCCCAACAGGCTGTGGTGCCATCCCAACGAAGATTGACTGGACTCCCTAATGATACGGAAGACTTTTCAAATGTCCAGGGAGCGGAAAGCTCGGACCAGTCGCTGTTTAGGGTATCGTTACCATCTCCAAGCGCCATAACTCTAAAGGTATAAGTTCCAGAGTCCTTCAATTTGTTGACAAATCCGCTGGATTTCAGCCATTCACGGGTATCTGTGGAGGAAAATGTGTGGCGGGAATCCCACATGGATTTCCCATCCCAAAAAGCCTCCACCTGGTATTCATTGCTGGCATTCTCCACCCGCTTCCACTCGGGAAGAGCCTCTCGTTCAGAACTCCACCGTACGACCGGTGTGTCCAGTTTCACTGCCGCCAGCGATGAAAACGTCATACTCATCGCCAGCATCGCCGCCAGTGGGGCGGCAAATCGCTTTTTCATACGTTTGTACCTCCTTATAAATATTCCTGGGGGGGGGTATCCTCCCATGGAAAAATTATATATTTTTTCATGGGGAAAGTCAATAAAACAGGGATAGAAATGGGGGATCCTGTATGGTATAATGTCTGCAAAGCAGACATTATACCATCGCGCATCTGGTTTTCGCGTTTACCGCGAAAATCCAGGCGCTTAATTCTCCCAGAGGGGTACCATGTCTGGAGGACATGGTATAATGTCTGCAAAGCAGACATTATACCATCGCGCATCTGGTTTTCGCGTTTACCGCGAAAATCCAGGCGCTCAATTCTCCCGGAGGGGTACCATGTCCGGAGGACATGGTATAATCAGGATACAGACCATATCCACGAGAGGAGGAATACAATGAAGGTGATCGGTGCTTTATTCCGTCTTTCAAAATTTTTCTGGGCTCCGCTACTATGGGCGGCGGTGATCAGTGTCTTCCTGTTCTGTGCGGGACGGCAGAGGCTGATCTTCTGGGCGCTGTATCTGGGGCTTATTCTGACGGCAGTTCTTGGGATCGTGTATTTAGTAGGGGAGTTTACCCGGAATCAGGATCAATGATGGAAAATGATAAAAAGGCCGCCCGGGCATGATGCCTGGACGGCTGAAGCATTTTATGGAAGCTGTTTACAGATCCAGCTTCAGATCTCCCTCACGGATCCATCCGGCCTTCCTGGAGAGCTCTCCGAAGATCCAGGTGAGGACGGCGGGAAGGATGAAACAGATCATGAGGATCCCGGCCCACATCCTGGGGCCTTCGCCGGACATGGCGGTATAGATGCCGATGGGGCCCACAAGACCGCAGGTCCCCATGCCCGCGCCTGCCGGGATGTTTTCCAGCTGAAAGACCATGGTGGCCAGGGGGCCGGTGACCATGGACGCCAGGGTGGGAGCGATCCAGATCCTGGGGTTTTTCACGATGTTTCCCATCTGGAGCATGGAGGTCCCCAGGCCCTGAGCCAAAAGACCGCCCCAGCCGTTTTCCTTAAAGCTCATGACGGCAAAGCCCACCATCTGGGCGCAGCAGCCGGCTGTGGCCGCTCCTCCGGCCAGGCCGTCCAGGGACAGCATGATACAGATGGCCGCGCTGCTGATGGGAAGGGTCAGGGCAATGCCGATGAGAGCCGATACCAGGATCCCCATGAAAAAGGGCTGCATTTCCGTGGCAGTCTTGACCATTTCTCCGAACAGGGTCATGAACCGGGATACGCCGGGGCCCACGAACTGGGCCATAAAGACGCCGGAAATGATGGTAACGCCGGGAGTGACCAGGATGTCCACACGGGTCTCCTTGGACACCAGCTTTCCCAGCTCCGCAGCCACAATGGTGGCCACCAGAGCGCCCACGGGTCCTCCCAGCTCATTGCCTGCGATCCCCACGGTGGCGGCGGAAAAAAGAACCAGCTGCGGCGCTTTTAAGGCATAGGCAATGGATACGCCCAGGGCGGCTCCGGTGGCCCCTTTGGCGTAGGAGGCGATGGTATTGAAAACCTCCACACCCGTTTTTTCCCCGATGGTGGAAAAGATGGTCCCGATTAGGAGGGAGGCGAAAAGGCCGAAGGCCATGGCCCCCAGGGCGTCGATGAAGTACGTCTGTACGGTGAAATTGATCTGCTTTCTCTTTAGGAATTCCTTCCAGGATTCCCGGTGCTTTGGTGCTGTTTCCATGATTCAGTGACTCCTTTTATCGTTTTCGCGGCCGTTCAGCCATGGGAAGATCCGGACAGGAAGACACATAGTGGAACAATTGCGGATCTCCAGAGATACGTTAAGAAATTAACGATCCCATTGGTCAACGTATTCTGCCATAGAAACCAGAAAAAAGCAAGGAAATCGCAGAAGATTGATATGAATTTAACGAAATCTTCCGGACAGAGGGATCCTCCGGGAGCCAGGGACGGAGGCAAGATTTTCTTGCCTGGCTTTCCTTCTTATGATATACTAAGGCCCTGTAAGGAGATGAGAACATGAAAAAACGTATGGATTATGGCGCTATGATATTTGATCTGGACGGAACCCTGGTGAATTCCATCCATGCGCTGACCTATTGTACCAACAAGTCCCTGGAGCGGTTCGGGCTGGGGCCTCTGTCTGAGGAGCAGATGATGACCATTGTGGGAGACGGCTATAAAATGCAGATGAGGCGGTCGCTGGCGGCCTGTAAGGATACGGATCCGGCCCATTATGAAGCCATCCTCCCGGTTTATATGGAGATCTTCGGGGAAAACTGTAACTACCAGATGCATGCCTACGAGGGCATCGGGGAGCTCCTGGCCTTTGCCAGGGAAAAGGGGATGAAGCTGGCCGTGGTCTCCAACAAGCCCCACGCCCAGGCCGTGAAGACCGTGGAGTATGTGTTCGGAACGGACGCCTTTGACACGGTGGTCGGAGAGCGGGAAGGGATCCCGAAGAAGCCGGATCCCAGAGGTGCTCTGGAGGCGGCAAAGGAGATGGGCGTTGCTCCGGAAAACTGTCTGTATTTCGGAGATACCAACACCGATATGGAAACAGGAAGAAATGCCGGGATGGACACGGTGGGAGTCCTGTGGGGATTCCGGGGCCGGGAGGAGCTGGCGGCCTTTGCCCCGGCGTATCTGATCGAAAGCCCCTGGGACATGATCCGGATCCTTTCCGGGAAAGCTGAGGAGAATCATTGAGGAAATCTGTAAAAACGAGGAAAATAAGAGGGGGAACATGGCTGGCGCTGGCAGTGATGTTCCTTTTCTGTCTCCTTTCCGGCTGCGGGAGAGCAGAGAGCGGAGAGGAGCCGGGAGACGGGGAAGGCGGGAGGAAATTAAAGGTAGCCGCCACTCTGTTCCCCTATTATGATTTTGTGCGCCAGGTGGCCGGAGACCAGGTAGAGCTGTCCCTGGTGATCCCGGCGGGCATGGACAGCCATTCCTTTGAGCCTACGCCAAGGGATATCCGCATCATGCAGGAGGCGGATGTGATCATCGCCAACGGCGGGGCCATGGAGCACTGGGTGGACCAGGTGGTGGATTCCTTTGACCGGGAGGACCAGACGGTGGTCATCATGATGGACCATGTGGATGCGGTGGAGGAAGAGATCGTGGAAGGGATGGAGCATTCCGACGAGGGCCATGGCCACGTTCATGTCCATGAGGACGGTGAGGAAGAAGCGGCAGAGCCGCCGGAGGAGGATGAGAGCCGGTATGAGATCGAGTACGACGAGCATATCTGGACCTCTCCGGTCAATGCCATGAGGATGGTGGGCGTGATCGCTGAGACTCTTACGGAAAGGGATCCGGACCATGGGGCTATGTACCAGGCAGGAGCCGCAGCGTATCTGGAGGAGCTGGAAAGACTGGACAAAGAATTCCGGGAGGTGAGGGATAGCGCGGTCCACGACATGATCGTCATGGGCGATAAGTTCCCGCTGCGGTATTTTGCCGACACCTACGGACTCCGTTACCGGGCGGCCTTTTCCGGCTGTTCCTCGGATACAGAGCCCAGCGCCAGGACCATCGCCTATCTGATCGACAAGGTAAAAGAAGAGGGGCTTCCTGTGATTTACTATCTGGAGCTTTCCAGCCACCGGGTGGCGGAGATCATCGGAGAAGAGACAGGGGCCGTACCTCTTTTGTTCCATTCCTGCCATAACGTGACCCGGCGGCAGTTTGAGGAAGGGGTCACATACCTGGAGCTGATGGAACAGAATGTGAAGAATCTGCGGGAGGGACTGTGCAAATGAGCCAGCCGTTATTAAAATGTGAGCATGTGGATTTTGGATATGAAAATTATGATGTGGTAAAGGATGTGTCCCTGGAGATCTGCCAGGGGGATTACCTCTGCATCGTGGGAGAAAACGGATCGGGAAAGAGCACGCTGATGAAGGGGCTTCTGGGGCTTTTAAAGCCCACTGGCGGAAGCCTTATGGTATCCGACGATCTGAAGCGGTCCGGCATCGGATATCTTCCCCAGCAGACGCCGGCCCAGAAGGATTTTCCGGCCACAGTCCAGGAGGTGGTGATCTCCGGCTGTCTCGGAAAGCGGGGGAACCGTCCGTTTTACTCAAAAAAAGAAAGGGAAACGGCGGCAGTGAACATGGAGCGTCTGGGGATCACAGATCTGAGAAAGAGCTGCTACCGGGATCTTTCCGGCGGCCAGAAGCAGAGGACGCTGATCGCCAGGGCCCTCTGTGCCACAGACCGCCTTCTGATCCTGGACGAGCCCATCACCGGGCTGGATCCCTCCACCACCCAGGACTTTTACCGGGTGATCCGCCATTTGAACCGGGAGGAGCAGGTGGCCGTCTTAATGGTGTCCCACGATATCCAGAACATCGTGGCCCAGGCCAATAAGATCCTCCACTTAAAGCAGAGCGTGTTATTTTACGGCTCTGTGGAAGACTATAAACAGACGGAATGCGGGAGAGAATTCCTGGGAGGTGGAAAATGATGGAGCTTTTAAGAGAAATGCTTTCGTATCCGTTCATCGTCCGGGCGCTGACCGGCGGCCTTCTGATCTCTCTGTGCGCCTCCCTTCTGGGGGTGAGCCTGGTGCTGAAGCGGTATTCTATGATCGGGGACGGCTTGTCCCATGTATCCTTTGGAGCCCTGTCCGTGGCCGTGGCCTTTGGGTGGGCTCCCCTGGCGGTATCCATCCCCGTGGTGGCGGCCGCCGCAGTGCTGCTCCTTCGGATCACCGGCAATGGCAAGATCAAGAGCGATGCGGCCATTGCCATGATCTCTGCCGGCTCCCTGGCTGTGGGGATCATCGTCACATCCCTGACCACGGGAATGACCACAGACGTCAGCAGCTATATGTTCGGCAGCATCCTGGCCATGAGCCGGGAGGACGTGGTATTGAGCGCCGTCCTGTCCCTGATCGTCCTGGGGATGTTCATTCTGTGCTACAATAAGGTGTTCGCCGTGACCTTCGATGAGAGCTTTGCCAGGGCCACTGGAGTCCGGGTCTCCGGCTACAATACGATCCTGGCGGTGCTGACGGCGGTCACCATTGTCCTGGGCATGCGGATGATGGGAGCCATGCTGATCTCCAGCCTGATCATCTTTCCGGCCCTCACCTCCATGCGGGTATTTAAAAGCTTTTCCGGCGTGATCCTTTCGGCGGGGACCGTATCCGTGGTCTGCTTTTTCATCGGCCTGGTGCTTTCCTATGTGTATTCCATTCCGGCGGGAGCCAGCGTGGTGGTGGTCAACATGGGAGCCTTTGGGATTTTTTCCGTGATCCAGGCTATCCGGAGGCGGTAGGACGGGAAATTTTAAGGGCGGCGGTTGACTTTGGGAAAAAATGTGTTAAAGTTAGTAACAGACAACCGTTATTTCATGGATTGAATAGAAAGAAGGATGTTAAAATGACAAAAATTGATATTATTTCCGGCTTCCTGGGGGCTGGAAAGACCACATTTATAAAAAAGCTTCTGGAGGAGGCCATTGCCGGGGAAAAGGTGGTGCTGATCGAAAATGAGTTTGGAGAGATCGGCATTGACGGCGGCTTTTTACAGGATTCTGGCATTGAGATCCGGGAAATGAACTCCGGCTGTATCTGCTGCTCTTTAGTGGGCGATTTCGGCCGCTCCCTGTCTGAGGTGCTGACCAAGTATGAGCCGGACCGGGTGATCATCGAGCCGTCCGGCGTTGGAAAGCTGTCTGACGTGATGAAGGCTGTCTGCGATGTGGCCGGAGAGATCGACGTGGTCTTAAACGGCTCTGTGACGGTGGTAGATGCCCAGAAGTGCAAAATGTATATGAAAAACTTCGGAGAGTTCTTCAATAACCAGATCGAAAGCGCCGGGACCATCGTTTTAAGCCGTACCGACGTGGCAGACGCCGATAAGGTGGCAAAGGCAGTGGAGCTGATCCGGGAGAAGAATCCTAAGGCAGCCGTTGTTACGACTCCCATCGGCCGTCTCACCGGAGCCCAGCTTCTGGAGATCATTGAAAAGCCCACCGACGACATGGCGGCTGAGCTTCTGGAGGAGGTAAGGCAGGGACACCATCATCATGAGGACGAAGAGTGCTGCTGCGGCCATGACCATGAGCACCATCACCACCACCACGATCATGAGGATGAGGAGTGCTGCTGCGGCCACGACCATGAGCATCACCATCATCACGATCATGAGGAGGGAGAGTGCTGCTGCGGCCATGACCATGAGCACCATCACCACCACGATCATGAGGACGGGGAGTGCTGCTGCGGCCACGATCATGACCATCATCACCATCACCACCACGGCCATGACGCCGACGAGGTATTCACAAGCTGGGGACTGGAAACAAGCCGCAGCGTGAGCCTGGAACGGTTAAATGAGATCCTCCATGACCTGGCCCACACAGAGAAGTACGGCACGGTGCTTCGTGCCAAGGGCATGCTGCCGGATGAAAACGGCGTATGGCACTATTTTGATATGGTTCCCGAGGAGACGGAGGTGCGGGAAGGCGCGCCCATCTATACAGGAAAGGTGTGCGTCATCGGCTCCGGCTTAAAAGAGGACGATCTGAAGGAACTGTTCCATTAATTTTAATCACTGGGAGAAATCATGAGCGGAAATAATCAAGAAAAAATGCCGGTGTTTCTGATCAACGGCTTTCTGGAGGCTGGAAAGACCCAGTTTATCTCCTTTACATTGCAGCAGGAGTATTTCCAGGCTGACGGAGTTACGGTCCTGATCCTCTGCGAGGAGGGGGACACAGAATATGATCAGGAGCTGTTAAAGAAAACGCGGACAAAGGTGATCACCGTGGACAGCGCAGACGAGCTGGATGAGGACTTTTTCGGCCGCCTGGAAGCGCTCTACGATCCGGACCGGGTGCTCATCGAATGGAACGGGATCTGGCCCCAGGATCAGCTGAAGCTTCCGGCAGACTGGGAGCTGTTCCAGCAGATCACCATCATCGACGGCTCCACCTTTGAGCTCTATTTAAATAACATGAAGCCGCTGCTGGGACTTATGGTGAGGAATTCCGAGCTGATCATCATGAACCGCTGCGACGATCTGACCGACGATAGCCTGACTCGTTACCGCAGGGGGTTAAAGGCGTTAAATCCCCAGGCCGACCTGATCCTGGAGGATGCGGAAGGGGAGATCGAGCAGGAGCTTCTGGAGGAGGATCTGCCCTATGATATGAAGGCAGATGTGATCCAGATCGACCCGGGGGCCTACGGCATCTGGTATATCGACGCCCTGGACAAGGAGGACCGGTACAAGGGGAAGGTAGTGGAATTTACGGCCATGGTCTTAAAGTCGCCGGAATTCCCGAAGAATTACTTTGTTCCGGGCCGTATGGCCATGACCTGCTGCGAGGCGGATATGACCTTCCTGGGCTTTGTATGCAAGGCAAGAGAGGCCAGGACCCTGGAGACCGGAATGTGGGTAAAGGTCCGGGCCAGGATTGAATATGAGTTCTGGCAGGACTACGACGGAACCGGTCCGGTGCTTTACGCGGAAAGCGTGGAGCCGGCAGAGGAGATTAAGGAGATCGTCCAGTTTTAGGGCAATAAAGTAAAAATAAGCTGCTGCGAAAGGAAAGCATCCATTTCCTTTTTGCAGCAGCTTATTTTTATGCTCTGGGAAAGAATTATGCCGCCGGCAGGAAGCCCCCACAGGCAATATTTCCTACCCTACATGGGCGGCACCGGCACCGGGCGCTCCCGGTCAAAAACGGTGGTAACGTCGAACAGGTCGCTTAAATGATCCTTGGAAGGATTTGTTTCCGGAAGGTCGTAGTACATGCGGTAGCCGTCCAGGTTCCGCCGCCCCTGACGCAAATAATCAGACCCCAGCTGTACCCAGGCGGGGCTGGAATCCACATTGCAGAAATAGCGGAAGCCCTTGTCGTACAGATAGGCAAATTTCTCGTTTCCCCGGGTATAGGCCCGCCAGTCGCCCACGTCTGCGCCGAAGGGGTAGAGGATGATATCGGTGGGGCCGATGAGAGATTCCACCCGCTCCTCCCATTTATCGGTGTCTGTCTTTACAGAAGCCAGATCCCGGGAGCCCAGGTTGATATGGCCCCAGCTGTGGGAGGCCAGCTCCCAGCCGCCGTCCCGGAGGCACTGGGCCACCTGGCGGACAGATTCCAGGTCTTCCTCATAATTGGGATTGGAGTCCTTATATTCCGGATCGGTGCGGTAGCCCAAAACACCCTGGTAGCCGGTGAAGGCCAGGACTGCCCTGGCTCCCTTATAGGAAAAGTCCGGGTGCTCTGCAATGAAATCCTCCAGCAGCGGCACCAGGTCGAAGGAGCCGGTGACCACGGTCCCGTCGTCCAGTTCCATTTCACAGGTGGGCTTTCCATCGTCCCCGATGACGATCCGGGTGGCAAAGCCGTCGCCCTTCATATAGTCATAATAGCAGACGTCGTCCTGGGACATGACGAAGGGCTTCTTTCCCGGCGGCAGCATGATATCGCCGGCCACAAATTTTGGATTTCCGTTTTCATCTGTGGTCTCATAGGCGATATCCCGCATCCGTACCAGCACATAGCCCCGTTCATACATCTGATCCAGGATCTTTAAAAATTCGCTTTTGGTGGTCATCACCTGGTTATAACCCTTTTCATCTGAATCGCCGTCAAAGGCTTTTTTATTATCCATGATCAGGGAGTGGAAGAACACATGGGTGATGGAGGCCGTATCAGCCCGGACCAGTGTTGTTTTTATTTCTTCATAGGACGCGATGGCATCCAGGACCGCCTGCTCACCGGAAAATTCTGCACTGTCCTTTAACAGGGCGATGGCTCCGTCATAGTCGTAGGAGGCGGCCAGGCCCGAGGCTCTGGAAAGGAGTTCGTCCAGGCCGGAGGATTCTGTTTCCGCAGGACTGGTCCCTGTTTCTCCGGACTCACCGTTTCCCGGGTCTGCGCCGGGCTCTGCGGGGCTGGATGCAGACGGGTCGTCGGGAGCAGGATGGGAGCCGGATCCGGGGAAGCCTTTTGTCTTAAAAAGCCAGATCCCAGCTCCGGCGGCAGCCAGGATCCCAAGGATCATGAAAAAGATGAGGATGCGGACCATGCGCTGGCGTTTTCTATGCTTCTGGCGTCTGGATATGTATGCACGGCGGCGGGTATAGTCGTCTTCAAACTGCATTGGATCACCTCGAATCGTATTTTTAAGCCCTTTTCTGCCGGGCGGGCTTTTTATCCCTCTGTGAGTCTGTTTCACAGTCATTATACCATGTCCTCCGGACATGGCTCCCCTCCGGGGAATTTAAGCGCCTGGATTTCTGCGGTGAACGCGGAAACCAGATGCGCGATGTTATAATGTCTGCTTCACAGACATTATAACATAATTTCCCGGAAGGTGTTATGGGAATCCGTGAAAAAAAGCAACAATCCAGCCTTGTAAAGATCCGGATAGGACTGCTGCGAAAAATACATAAAGATCCATGTCCCGGCCATATTTTGTAAGGAGATCATGACGGTTTGAGAGGACATGGTGGAAACGTGAAAAAAACAGGAAAACGGGCGGCCGCCCTTCTCCTATCCTGGGCGATGGCCCTGGGCGGCGGCTCTATGCCGGTGATGGCAGAAACAGTCCCGGGACGGGAAACGGTCCGGGAAGAAACGGAGGCGGGGCAGGCAGAGAGCCAGGAAAACGGCCAGACAGGGCCCCAGGGCCAGGAGACGGCCCAGCCGGGAGCTGTCCCGGAGGAGAGCGCCGGAGGGCCGCAGATCGCAGCGCCGTCAGCCCTTCTTATGGAGGCGTCCACGGGAACGGTGATCTTTGAAAAAAATGCCGACGAGCCCAGAAATCCAGCCAGCGTCACCAAGATCATGACACTGATCCTTATATTCGATGCCCTCCAGTCAGGAAAGATCCGTCTGGACGATCAGGTGGTGACCAGCGCCTACGCCAAATCCATGGGAGGCTCCCAGGTATTCCTGGAGGAGGGGGAGATGCAGACCGTGGAAACACTGATCAAGTGCATCGTCATCGCCTCCGGCAACGACGCCTCCGTGGCCATGGCGGAGTACATAGGCGGAGACGAGGGGACCTTTGTGCGGATGATGAACGAGCGGGCCGCAGGCCTTGGCATGGAGCGCACGAGGTTTGTGGATTGCTGCGGCCTTACAGATTCTCCGGATCATGTGACCACGGCCCGGGATATTGCCTTAATGTCCCGGGAGCTGATCACAAAATATCCACAGATCATCAATTATTCTACCATATGGATGGAAAACATCACCCATGTGACGAAGCAGGGAACAAAGGAGTTCGGCCTGTCCAACACCAACCGGCTTTTGAAGATGCCTGTGAATTTCCAGGTGACGGGCCTTAAGACCGGTTCCACCAGCATTGCCAAATACTGTCTGTCGGCCACAGCGAAAAAAAACGGGGTGGAGCTGATCGCCGCCATCATGGCTGCGCCGGATTATAAGGTGCGGTTCCAGGATGCGGTGGCACTTTTGAATTATGGATATGGAAACTGCCGTCTGTACCGGGATGAGGCGCCGCCGGAGCTGCCAAAGATCCAGGTGCTTGGAGGCGTCCGGGACTTTGTAAAGGCCGGGTATAGGGAGGGCTTTTCTTTCCTGGGGCTCCATGGAGAGGATTTTTCCGCCATAGAGAAGGAGCTGCAGCTGGAAGGCCCGGTGGAAGCGCCGGTGGGAGAGGGGGATGTTTTCGGTTATCTGGTCTATACGCTGGATGGCGAGGAGCTGGGCCGGGTGGCCGTGACAGCAGAGGAGCCTGTGGAAAGGGCCGGATTTCCAGACTGTCTGAAAAAGGTGTGGGGGCTGTTTTTTACCCCCACACCAGCTTGCTGATATTCCGGTCCTTTAAGAATCCAGGGATCTGGTACAGGACGAGGACATCGGTGATCTCCTGCTCCTGGATCAGGTCCCCGAGCCTTCCATTATAATACCGGAGATCGATCATAAGTGTCTCCGGGAAATGGAGAGCTGCAAAGGGGGCGAAGCAGTGGGCGTAGGAGTCCTTGATAATAAGAAGCTTCCCGCCGCTGTCCGCCTGGGGATTTACGATCCTTGTGAGACCATGGTTCCCGTCCAGGAACACCCGGTATTTATCCCGGGTCTTTAAAGCCTCCATAGAGTAAAGACTGTGGACAGGCTCCTGGCTTCCATCATAAAATACGCTCCATTCCGGCTCCTGGATGGGCCTGTAAAGCTCGATGGAGTCAGGGTTTACGGGAACGTTGAGCTTGGAGTGGATGGTGCCCAGAAAGTCCTCCGAAACAGTTTCCACAGAAAAACCGGAAGGATCCAGGGACGTGAGGCCGGAAGCAGAAGCCCAGGCCTGGTAGGCCGTATAGGCCCCGGAGGCAGTCCAGTGATGGTCTGTCCTGTAATAAAGGGGGCGGTCCGGTCCGTCGGCTTCTTCCTGTAAAAGGGCGTCCCTTACGGGCACAAGCATGGAGGACAGCCCGGCTTTTTCCAGGAAATCCGTGGCCGCCGCCTGGGAAAAGGGGGAGGCAGAGGCCGGGAGCTTTTCTGTGAGGATCTCAGAGGCCGTGGGGGCCAGAAGGACCTTCACATGACCGTCTCCCAGAAGCGCCTCCTGGCGGAGGGCAAAGGCCGCCAGGGCGTCCAGGTTTTTCTTTGAGAGCTCCGGATCCATGTCCTCGGCATAAAAGGCTTCGATGAGATAGCCGTCCTTTCCAAGAAAGACGCCGTTGATCTCCTTTTTTAACTGGATTTTTTCGGCAGCCGTCTTAAAGCCGATCCACGAATCCCGGAAAGGGAACTGGTCGCTTAAATAAATTTCATAATCAGAACCGAATTTTCCGCTCTTTACGGCCTCCCAGGTAAGGGCCGGCCGTTTTGCCAGGTAGCGGTTTTCCGTTTCAGAAAACGTCCGTCGGGGCATGAAAACGGAAAGGGCCGCGCCCAGTCCCAGAAAGGCGCAGAAAAGCCCGGTCATCACAGCCGGATAGGAAATATTTTTTTTCATGGCTTCTCCCTTTCTGTGCTAAAAGCGGAAATATAAAAACGGGTTATAGGTTGCGTTTACCAGGTAAGCCACGGAGAGGAGCAGTACCAGGCCCAGGAACAGAGGTTCCGGGACACGGTCTTTCCATCTCCCGGCAGCCATGGCCGGCAGGGGGGTGGAGCCCAGGGCGCAGGCGGCCAGAAGGACCAGATTTCCGGAAAGCAGGAAGATGGTCCGCTCATTACAGAGGGAGAGCCCGGCGGCTCCGGTCATCTGAAGGCGGTACTGGAACCCTTGTCCCATGTCCTCAAAGGCGAACAGCACCCAGCCAAGGAGCACCAGAAGAAAAGCATAGGTGCACTGGAGCAGGGAGGGGAGCTTTTTAAATATTTCATCAGTACAAACTTTTCTAATAAAAGAAGCAGTCCGAAATAAATACCCCATAACAGGAAGTTTACGCTGGCGCCATGCCAGATCCCTGTTAAAAGCCATACGACCAGGATGTTCCGTACCTGGAGAAGGCCGCCCTTGCGGTTGCCGCCCAGGGGGATGTACACGTATTCCTTAAACCAGGTGCCCAGGGAAATATGCCATCGCCGCCAGAATTCCGTAATACTTTTTGAAATATACGGATAATTAAAGTTTTCCGGAAAATGAAAGCCCAGCATGTGGCCCATGCCCACGGCCATATCGGAATAACCGGAAAAGTCGAAATAGATCTGGAAGGCAAAGGCCAGGATCCCCATCCATACCATAAGGACGCTGCGGTCCGCAGGAAGGATGGCCGTGATCTCCGTCCACAGGGCGCCGGCCTGATTGGCCAGCAGGACCTTTTTTCCCAGGCCCACCACGAAACGGCGGATCCCCAGGGAAAAACGCTCAAGGCTTTCGGTCCGGGTGTTCAGCTCCGCGGCAATGTCCTGGTAGCGGACAATGGGGCCGGCAATGAGCTGGGGGAACATGGACACATAGGCTCCGAAGCTTATGATATTGTTCTGGACCGGAGCTTCGCCCCGGTATACATCGATGGTGTAGGACATGGTCTGGAACGTATAAAAGGAGATCCCAATGGGAAGGGCCAGGCCCAGGAGAGGGATCCCGCTTCCGGTGAGGCTGTTGACGGAACGGATGAAAAAGTCCGTATATTTAAAGATCACCAGAAGGGCCAGATTGATGAACGCAGAGGAGGCTACCGTCATCCTGGCGGCTTTCCGGTTTCCGCGCTCTAAAAAGCGGCCCACCAGCTTTCCATGGAAAAAGTCCACCAGCGTGGAAAAAAGGAGGAGCGAGATATACACAGGCTCCCCCCATCCATAGAAGATCAGGCTCCCTATAAATAATACTCCGTTCCGCAGCTTCCTGGGAACCAGAAAATAGAGGGCCAGGAACAGCGGCAGAAAACGGAATAAAAATAAGAGACTGGAAAAGACCATGGCTTATTTAAAGAAGCCGTCGATCACGTCAATGGCGATCTTGTTATTTTCCTCTGCGGACTTTAAGGCTGCCTCATCGCCCTGTTCCATGGCCGCGTCATCGGGTCCTCCTAACATCACGAAGAATACGTAATCGCCGTGGCGCACCACCTGGGAGGCCTGGATCTTGGAAACGTTCATGGGATACTGCATGGTATCGCCCACCAGACGCTCTCTGTATTCGGTCAGGGCCTTCTCCACATCGTCACCCTTTCCCTCCTTTGCCTTCACTCCGATGAAGGTCTCCACGAAGGTGCTGATCATGGGCATCTCGGCCACATAGGATTCGCACAGCTCCGGAGAAAGGCCGATGACATCGTTTAACATCTGGTCGTCCATGGGAGTGTTGGGGATGTAGCCCTCTCCATAGGCTTCTTTGATCTTATTTAAAACGTCGTCCAGGGATACGTTTACCGCGGCCTCGGTCTCCTGGCCGGCAGGCTCCTTGCCGGCAGAAGAGCTGGAGCAGCCTGTAAGGGAAGCAAAGGCCAGGGAAGCGGCCATGATAACTGCGGTCAACTGTTTTTTCTGTGTAAATTTTTTCATAAATTCAAAATCCTCCTTCAAATGCCACAATGAGTGGTGATATGGCCATTATAAGGGAGGACAGAAGAAAAAGCAATTTACAAATATATGAATAAGGTCTTACGAAATGGGTACAGATTGCATTTTCCAGAGCTATACGGTATGATTGACGAAAATGGCAAAGAACGCCAAAGGAGGAGAAGGCCATGGAGCAGATACGGGTATTCCTGGGAAACATTCAGAAGAAACATGGTTCTGTGAACAGCGGGCTGCTGTTTCTGTTGGTGTTAAGGGGGACGGTACGGGTACGAAGCTCGGAAAGACAGCAGACCTTATCGGAAAGGGATCTGATGGTGATCAATCATGGAGAGTTCTACTCTCTGGAAAGCGGGGAGCCCAATGTGACCGTATGGCTCTCCATGGGAGAGGAGTATCTGGAGCGGGTGTGCCGGGAGGCGCTTTATACCCGGTTTTCCTGCGTATCTACCAGTGAAAATGCGGCCACAGGCCCTCTTTATGATTCCATGCGATCCCAAATCCTTCAGATCGCCATGCACAGCTACGGCCGCGAAAGGGACTATGAGCTGCTGATCCAGTCGGCAGCCCCTCTTCTTCTCCATACCCTGCGGACCCAGTTCGTCAGCGGCAGCAGCCGGAGGAAATACAGAACAGAAAACGTCCATCTGCTCCAGGTACTGGAGGCCATGGAGGAGAACTTTGGTGAGCCAGTGACTCTGGAGAAAATGGCCGGGAGGTTTTATCTGTCGCCCTCTTATCTTTCCAGACTCTTTAAGCGGGAGATGGGAACCACCTACCTGGAATATTTAAACTCCCTGCGGCTTCGGGGAGCCAGAAGGGAGCTGGCCGCCACGGGCGCTTCTCTGACCCGCGTTGCCTTAAACAACGGATTTTCCAGTGCCGAGGCCCTAAACCGGGCCTTCCGCCGGGAGTTTTCCTGTACGGCGGCAGAGTACCGCAGGCGAGTGAAAAAGGAAGAGGAACTGCCGGACCAGATGGAATTCCTGGAAAACGGGCCGGAGAGCTCCCTGGATACGCTGGTACGGTTCGTCCATTCATATGAAAAGCGCGGGAGCGCCCGGGTCAGGGAGTATACGGTCCAGGGAAAATGGACCGGGGAGCGTCTGGACCTTCCGGCCAGGGTGCTGTATGTGGGAGATTTTTCGCGCCTCAGCCAGAAAGCGGTACAGGACCAGATCAAAGAGGCCCAGGAGGCCATCGGTTTCTCCTATGTGTGCCTGGAAGGGGTGTTTTCAGCGGAGCTCTTTAAAAATGTCATCGGAGAACTGGATGTCTTAAGGGTATTCCGGTATCTGGATTCCCTGGGCCTCACACCTTTCATCCGGGTGGAGGAGGACATGGCTTTTGATGCCGTGGAGTCGGCACTTTCCAGGCTGTCCCACCAGGAGATGGCCGGGAGGAAAGTCCCAAGGGAAACAGGGAGCCCCTGGCGGTTCGAGCTTAAGGAGACCGGCACGGAACGGTCAGAGCTTCTGGCGGCTGCCATCCGGAGGGCCTTTCCGGGTGCGCTTCTGGGAATCTTTCTGGATCCCGGGGCTGGAACAGAAAGGCCAGGCTTTCCGGTGGACTTTATCACCGTCCGCCAGGATCCCAACGAGGCTCAGGCCCCGTCAGACGCGTTTTCTTATGAACAGTTCCAGCGCCATTACCATGAGACATGCCTGCGGAGGGCCGGGGCCTGGATGGAGGAAAACGGCGTGGACGCACCGGTGTGGCTTCTGGACTGGAATACACTGACAGGAAGGTCCATGGTGGAGGCCGGGGAATTCCACCGGACTGCCCTGATCCCGGATCTTCTCATAAAGCTCAGAAAAAGGATCGCGGGAGCCGGGTTCCGACTGAACCTGGAGCCATCCGGGGAGGACTTTTTTACATATCCCTTAAGCCTTTATTTGTACCGGGGCGTGAAGCGGCCGCTGTTTTTTGCCTTGCGGTTCCTATCCATGCTGGAAACCAGGCTTCTTCTGGAGGAGGACGGCGTGCTGGCAACGGAGGATGGACGCGGCGGCTATTTTGTGCTTCTGTGGGCCCCGTATTATATGGATCCGTTCCTATCCCTGGACCAGATAAAAAAGGACAGCCTCCTTCAGACGGTTTCCGTGACACTTACGGGGATGGAAAAGGGAAGGTACCGGCTAAAGAGCATGTATCTGGATAAGGACAACGGGAGCATCTATCAGAGCTGGGTCCGGGTGGATCTCTATACAGTTCCCGATGGGGATGTGATCGAATATATGGAAAACTTCTGCAATCCGGCCCTTGCCCTGGAGGACAGGAATGTGGAGGATACCCTGGAGATCCGCCAGAGCCTGGCCTTCAACGCTGTGGCCTTCTGGCACATCAGGAAAATCGGATAAAACAGAAATGGTTCATGAAATAACATATGTTTCATGAACTATTTTTTTGCAGTAAATGAAAAAAGAAAGAAAACATGGAAAAAAGAGCAAGGGTCCAGTGGAACAGGCGGGCAGATCTGTGTAAAATTACCATAAAGAAATGGGAAAGGAGCCGATATGAAGTACAAAACCTCCAAAGCTGTCATCGCAGCCGCAAAGCTGGCCAGCGTGGTCATGTGGAACGAGTTCCGTTATCCGCAGCCAGTGAAGGGGCGTTACGATGTGGCTGTCAATAAAAAAGAAAAGCTGAAATGGGCGTACCGCTGCTGGGTCCATCAGCTGGAGACTGCGGAAAAGGGATCGGGGATCGAGGAATACTTTGCCTCCCAGGAACTAGATTTCTCCCTGCCCAGGGGCTTTGTGACGGAGCGGGAAATGACCATGACCGCAGCCGGGGATCTGATGGCTGTGGATTGCCTGACAGAAGAGTCTACAAAACGGCTGTTCGACGGGATCCGCAACTTTTACATGGATGCCGATCTCACCTGCGCTAATCTGGAATCCTGCATCTGGGAGAAGGCACCTGTGGGAAGGAACCAGGTGCTGGGACAGCCGCCGAAAATGAACACCACCAGGGGCATGTTTGACCGGTTCTGGGAGAATGGCCATGGGATCGGATATTTTTCTACGGCCAACAACCACTGTTATGATTACGGGGAGGAGGGCCTTCGGGCCACCCTGGACGTTCTGGATGAAAAGGGGGCGCTTCATTCCGGCACCAACCGGACGCCGGGGGAGCAGGAGGACGTGCTGATCACAGAGATCAACGGTATCAGAACGGCTCTTCTGTCCTACACCTTTGATATGAACGGCAATGAGTATGAAAAAAAATATCTGATCAATGAGGTGCGTTTCAATGATGAAAACCCAGATCTTTCTATGGTGGAGCGCCATGTGAAGCTGGCCCGGGAACGGGGAGCGGATCTGGTGGCTGCCTTTATCCACTGGGGCTGGGAATTTGAGATGTATCCCCACAAAAATGTTATGGAGGCGGCCCGGAAGGTCATGGATATGGGCGTGGATGTGATCCTGGGCTCCCATCCTCATGTGAGTCAGCCCATGGAGCGGTACACAGCCAGAGACGGAAGGCAGTGCCTGACCGTTTACTCTCTGGGGGATTTCGTAAGCTACCATCCATTGACAAAAAATTCCAAGCTTACTTATGTGGTTCGTTTCAAGGCCGCCAGGGGAAGGGATAAGGACGGAGCGGAACGCACCTTGCTCCACGGATTAAAGGTCCTTCCGGTCTACATTCTCTGCGAGGAAAAGAAGGGAGAGGAGTACGACTGCCGCCTTCTGCCATTTTATGAGGTATTAAAGGATCCCCGGGGGCTCACTGAGGAGGAAAAAAGGGATCTGAAGCGGCTGGAGGAACATGTGTGGAAAAAAATATTGCTGCCCAGGGATCCCGGCGGGATCGTCCAGGCGGAGGCATAAAAGGAGGAGAACGTATGGATTTTGAATTGCTGGACTCTCTGATCCAGAGTAAAAAGGAACAGTTCTGGGAAATGAGCGACCAGATCTGGGGATTTGCAGAGATGCGCTTCAAGGAGGACCAGTCCTCCAGGCTCCAGATGGAGTTTCTAAGAAACGAGGGCTTTACGGTAGAGGAAGGGATCGGAGACATCCCTACGGCGTTTTCAGCCAGAGCTGGAAGCGGCCGCCCGGTCATCGGTCTTCTGGGCGAATACGATGCCCTTCCGAAGCTTTCCCAAGAGGCGGACGTGACGGTGAAAAAGCCATTGGCCGAGGGAGCGCCCGGTCACGGCTGCGGCCACCATTTGCTGGGAACCGGATGTCTGGAGGCCGCTGTGGCGGTGAAGGATTATCTTCTGGAGCATCCAGGCCAGGGCACTATTGTGTATTTCGGCTGTCCCGCAGAGGAGGGCGGGGCAGGAAAGGCCTTTATGGTGCGGGAGGGCTGCTTTAAGGACTGCGATATCTGCCTGGCCTGGCATCCATATTCCGCGACCTTTGCGTCCGTATCAAGCCTTGCCAACGCCCGTATCATCTACCGGTTCACCGGAAAGAGCGCCCATGCGGCCACATCCCCCTATCTGGGACGGAGCGCCCTGGACGCGGTGGAGCTGATGAACGTGGGCTGCAATTATATGAGAGAGCACATGATCCCTGATGCCAGAGTGCACTATGCGGTGACGGATACAGGCGGGGACGCGCCCAACGTGGTGCAGGCCCATGCAGAGGTGATCTATTCTGTCCGGGCTCCCAGGGTAGACCAGGTCTGTGAGCTGGCGGAGCGGGTCCATAACATCGCCCGGGGCGCAGCACTGATGACAGAGACGAAGGTGGAGATCCAGGTGGTCAGCGCCTATGCGGACGTGCTCCAGAATAAGGTTCTGGATAATCTGGTATACGGCCATATGAAGGAGATATTCCCACTGGATTATTCCCATGAGGAACTGGATTACGCGGAGAAATTCCACGCAGTGGGAGATCCGGGAGACTGGACCCTTTATCAGACCATGGCGGCAAAGATCATGGGAGAAAATGGGAAGGCATTTTTCCGGGGGGCCATGGCGGATGTCTGCGTGCCGCCGCTGCCCTTAAAGCAGGGCTCCACAGATGTGGGGGACGTGAGCTGGAATGTTCCATCGGCCTGGTTCGGCAGCGCCTGCTTTGCCTTGGGGACTCCGGCCCATTCCTGGCTGGCTGTGGCCCAGGGGAAATCGTCCATCGCCCACAGAGGAATGACCGGAGCGGCTTCCGTGCTTGCCAGGACGGCCCTGGAGCTGATGGAAAGGCCGGAACTGGTGGAGGCCGCCTGGGAAGAGATGAAAGAAGCAAAGAAGAACTGCGAATACAGGTGCCTGATCCCGGAGGACGTGAGGGCCGGTTCCTTTTAAGGCAGAAGAGGAGGATCACAAATGGAAAAAATGTATTTTTCAGTGGCGAACAGCCCGGTGATGGCCGCGTTCTGCGGCCTGGCCATCCTGGTGGTGCTGGTGCAGGCGGCGATCTTTTTCAGGACCGCCTGGAAGAGGGCCCTGGAGCTGGGGTTTGAGAAAAAAGATCTGATGAAGGTAGTCAAGAGCAGCGCCCTGTTTTCCGTGGTGCCATCATTACCTATTATCATCAGCTACATGATCCTGATGCCGGTCCTGGGAAAATTTTTCGCGTGGCTCAGGCTTTCGGTCATTGGCTCCGCCTCCTATGAGACACTGGCGGCCAACATGGCTGTAACTTCCCTGGGCTTTGAAAGCCTGGGAAGTGCCGACTTCTCTCCGGACGTGTTCGGATCCTTAATGTGGGTGGTGACTCTGGGTGTGTTTTTATCGTCCATGTCGGCCATGCTGTTAAAGAAATACGATAAAAAAATGCAGTCCCTGGAAAAAAGTGCCGGAGGCTTCGGCAATGTGATGCCAAATATCATGTTTCTGGGAATGATGGCCACCCTTTCGGCCCCCTATCTGATCGACGTTGGGAATATCCCATCCATGGCTGCCATTGTGGTATCCGCAGCCAGCATGATCGCTATGAACGCAGTGGGGAAGAAGCACAAGGCTCTCAACGAGTTTTCTTTTTCCCTCAGCATGATTGCCGGTATGGCGGCTGCCTGCGTGGCCACGGCGCTGATGCGGTAGAAGCAGTGAAAGGAGAATAAAGGTATGAAGCAGGAAAATAATAAAAATGAAAACGGGCGTCAGCAGTTTGACGCCCGGATCCACCGGCTGGGGATTACCTCCACACTAGTGGTATGGTGCTTTTTCCTTCTGGTCCCGGCAGCCATATGCGTGATTTTCGGGCTGAAGATCGACCTGGCGGCCACAGCAAAGGCGGCGGCTCCCATTATGCTGATCTTTGCCATCACCGGACTGTGCGAAAAGTTGTCCATGGCCCCCATTATCGGTCCTGGAGCCGTATATCTGGCCTCCTCCACAGGAAACATCCAGAATATGAAGCTTCCGGCAGCCTTAAACGCCATGAAGATCATGGAATGCGAGGAGGGAAGTGAAAAGGGACGGGTCGTGGCCATACTGGCCGTGGCCACATCATCCTTCGTGACCACAGCCATCGTATTCTGCGGCATGCTGTTCCTGGCCCCCATTATGGCTCCGCTCCTTACGAACCCGGTGATCGCCCCGGCCTTTGACAACCTGTTCCCGGCCCTGGTGGGCCCCATGGTGATCCCGGTGGTGTTAAAGAATTTAAAAGTAGCTTCCCTTCCAGTGGGCTTAGCTATTGTCATTGCCCTGGTTCTGGGAAGCACCTACTCCAGCGTCCAGAGTATCGTCATGGTAGTGGTAATCTTAATATCCCTGGGCGTTTATAAAGCAGCTTATAAGAAAAAATAAATATCGTTTACTCCTTCACCGCCGCCCTGGCAAAGTCTGTGACCACCAGGTCTTCATAAGGCACTCTGGCCGGAAGCTCTCCGGCTTCTTCCAGGATATTCTGGAGAAGATCAAAGCTTTCCTTTTCAAAGACCGTATCGGTCTTCCAGGTATCCTGGGCCTTATACCGCTCCACAATGGCTGTCAGGGCGGCCTCGTCTGTTTCTTTAAACTGGGGTTTTATGGTTTTTGCGATTTCTGCGGATGTGTGGGAATTGACGTACTCCAGTCCCTTCTGGATGGCATTTGTGAATTTCTGTATGATTTCCGGATTTTTTTCAATATAGCTTTTCTTTGCACAATATGCCGTGTAGGGCACATAGCCGGAGCTTTCTCCCAGGGAGGCCGCCACATGGCCGTTTCCTTCCAGTTCCAGGGCGGTGGCGAAGGGCTCGAACTCCACGGTGTAGTCTGCGTCGTTACTGGTAAAGGCGGCGGCAGTGAGACCAAAGCTTATGCTCTGGTCGATGGAAAGATCTGTCTTCGGGTCGATGCCGTTCTTTTTTAAGATGTATTCAAAGACCATCTGGGGCATGCCGCCTGCCCTTCCTCCCAGGACCTTTTTCCCTTTTAAGTTTTCCCACTGGAAATCCGGCTCCGGTTCCCGGCCCACCAGGAAGTTTCCGGCCCTCTGGGTCAGCTGGGCAAAGTTTACGGCGTAGTCGGCTTCTCCGTTGGCATAGGTATAGACGGAGGCCTCAGAGCCCATGAAGCCGATGTCGGCTTCTCCGGATACCAGAGCCGTCATGACCTTATCGGCTCCGCCTCCGTTGACCAGGGTCACGTCCAGTCCCTCTTCATCAAAATATCCCAGCTCAATGGCGGCGTACTGGGGCGCATAGAAGATGGAATGGGCCACTTCGTTTAAGGTGATGGGCGTTTTGCCGGATGCGTTTTTCTGGCAGCCGGTGGCTGTGGCAAGGACCAGACATCCTGCCAGGATCCCGCAGACGATTTTTCATGATTTCCCTCCCGGAAAAATGCTATGGTTTATTGTATGGGATCTTCCTGTCCAGGGTTCCGGCGGGGAGAGGGGATGCTGTGGAACGCCGGCTTTTGGGAGTGGAGGCTCCATTTCCGGCAGATAGAACAGATATGAGAAAAACTGGGCATTTTCAAGGAAGCTTCCCGGAAAATGCCCAGATGAAATGAAGTTTAAATTTTTACATCAGTTTTTCTTATATAATACCCGGATGGAATTTAACACGCAGAGCATGGCCACGCCGGAATCGGCAAATACGGCCATCCACATGGAGGCAAAGCCTGCCAGCCCCAGGATCATGACCAGGACCTTCACGGCCAGGGCAAAGACCACGTTCTGGGCGGCGATGGCCCCGGTCTTTTTTTGCAATGCGGATGGATTCGGGAATGGCTTCCATGCTGGAGGTCATGTAGACCACGTCGGCGGCCTCGATGGCTGCGTCGGCTCCGCTGCCCATGGCGGCGCCCACGTCGGCTCCTGCCAGCACCGGCGCGTCGTTGATGCCGTCGCCTACGAACATGGCGTTTCCGGCTTCCTTCCGGAGATTCTGCAAAAGATCCAGCTTATCGCCGGGAAGGAGCTTTGCATATACCCGGTCGATGCCGGTGGAGGAGGCCACGGCGTTTGCAGCGGCTTCGCTGTCTCCGGTGAGCATGGCCGTCTGGATCCCCATTTTCTTAAGGGATGCGATGGCAGCGGACGCCTCCGGTTTTATGGTATCGGAAATGGAAATGGAGCCGGCATATACGCCGTCCTTTGCCAGCAGGACCATGGTGGAGCCGGAGTCTTCCTTAAATCCGGCAAGATCCACCTGGTTTTCCTCCAGAAGCTTCCGGTTTCCGCAGAGGAGCACGCCTGCAGAGGTGACGGCACGGATCCCCTTTCCCGGGATCTCAGCCAGGTCCCTGGGCGTTTCCACGGAAAGGGACTGGTCTCTGGCAGCCGCCAGAATGCTGATGCCGATGGGATGGGTGGAGGCGGTCTCACAGGCAGCGGCCAGGGCCAGGAGCTCTTCTTTTTTCATGGAGCCGGAGGGAGATACGGTCTGTACCACGAAGTTTCCTTTGGTGATGGTTCCGGTCTTATCCATGACCACGACCTTTACATTCTTTAAGGCCTCCAGAGCGATCCCGCCTTTAAAAAGGATCCCCTTTCTGGATCCGGCTCCGATGCCGGAGAAGAAGGACAGGGGAACGCTTAAGACCAGGGCACAGGGACAGCTGATGACAAGGAAGGTCAGGGCTGTGTAGACCCAGTGGTTCCAGTCTCCTGTAAAGAGAGACGGGAGGATGGCGGTGGCGGCAGCCAGGGCTACTACCACAGGGGTGTAGATCCGGGCGAATTTGGTGATGAACCGTTCCACCTGGGGCTTCTGGGCGGCGGCATTTTCCACAGAATCCAGGATCCTGGTGACCATGGATTCAGAAAGCTCTTTTTCCACCCGGAGCTTTAAGAGGCCGGAGGTGTTGACACAGCCGGATAAAACGGAGCTGCCCTCTCTGACGGCCACCGGAACCGGCTCGCCGGTGATGGGGGAGGTATCCAGACGGCTTTCTCCCTCAACGATCACACCGTCCAGGGGGATCCGGTCGCCGGGGCGTACCTGGATCACCTGGCCGATGCGGGCAGACTCGGCAGGGATCTCCCGGATGGAGCCGCCTTCGTCCAGGAGCACGGTTTCCGGACGGAGATCCACAGCGTCCATGATCTGGCTGCGGCTCTTTTCCACAGCCCGGTGCTCAAAGGCCTCGCCGATGCGGTAAAACAGCATTACGCCTACGGCTTCTCCGTATTCCTGGATCACAAAGGCTCCCAGGGTCGCCAGGCTCATAAGGAAGTTTTCATCCATGACATGGCCGGTCTTCATGTTTTTTAGGGCGGTAAAAAGCACGTCCTTCCCCAGGATCAGGTAAGCGATCACAAAGCAGACAATGGAGACGCCGGGCATGGGGCCGGCGAGAAGAGAACCGGCGATGAACAGTCCGGCTCCGGCCAGGATCTCTGGAAGATCGCTGGAATGCTTCTCATTATGAACGTCTTTCTGACGTTTTCCCTCCTCCCGGACCGTGATCCGGGTACCGGGCTCGATCTTATCGGCGATCTCCTGCATTTTGGGAAGGAGGGCCGTACCGGCGGAGGAATAGACCCGGAGCTGCCTGGTGGCAAAGGTGAGGACGGCGTCGTCCACCTCTGGGAGCTCCTTTATTTTCGCTTCGATCTTGGCGGAGCAGTTGGCGCAGTCGATATTTTCCAGATTGTAGACCACATACGGGGCCTTGGGATTTCTGGATCTGACCTCGATCACTGTGCCGGGCTCGATCTTATCAGCGATCTCCTGCATTTTGGGAAGGAGAGCCGTGCCGGCGGAGGAGTAGACCCGGAGCTGTCTGGTAGCAAAGGTGAGGACGGCGTCGTCCACCTCCGGGAGCTCCTTTATTTTCGCTTCGATCTTGGCAGAGCAGTTGGCGCAGTCAATGTTTTTCATCACATAGACCGTACAGGGGGAGCCTGGGGCATTGTGGTGTCCATGGCTGTGGGAATGCTCATGGGAATGGCCATGTTCGTGGCTGTGTTCATGTCCGCAGCCGCAGGAGCACTGTCCGTCGTGGGAGTGCTCGTGAGAATGTTCATGGGAATGGCCATGTTCGTGGCTGTGTTCATGTCCGCAGCCGCAGGAGCACTGCCCGTCATGGGAGTGCTCGTGAGAATGTTCATGGGAATGGCCATGTTCGTGGCTGTGTTCATGTCCGCAGCCGCAGGAGCACTGCCCGTCATGGGAGTGCTCGTGAGAATGTTCGTGGGAATGTCTGTGTTCGTGGTTGTGTTCATGTCCGCAGCCGCAGGAGCATTGCTCGTCATGGGAATGCTCATGACTATGCTCATGGGAATGTTCCTGCTCATGTACATGCTCGTGGCCGCAGCCGCACCCCTCATGGCCGCAGCTGTTTTCTGCAGAATCTTCCGGTCCGTGCAGATGTTTGTTCTCTTCCATAATTATGCCCTCCGGATGTTTTTTATGATTAGTCAGGATCAACATATGAATAAGTGTTCATATGTTGATGATAATATAGACGAGTAAAAAAATCAAGAGGAAAATAAAAAAATCCCGGGGAAATTTCCAGAAAAAACCGGAAACTCCCGGGAGGGCACGGGGCGGCCAGAAAGAGGGAATGCACAGGACACGGAGCGGCCCGGAAAGATCATGCCGCAAAAAAGGACCGGGCCAGGGAAAGGACGGCGTCGCTGGACATGCGGGCGATCTCCTCCTCAGTCTGGGGCATTCCGTTGTCCAGCCATTTTTTAATGATCCCGATAAGGCCATAGGTGATAAATTCAAAAAAGTATTCGGAATCGGCCGTCTGACAGGCGGGATACAGCCGCTCGATGAGCGCGCCGCCGTTTTTACGGATCAGTTCCTTAAATTTAGTCACAAATTCATTGGAAACGTTGTTTTCAAACAGATTTTTGCAGATCTGTTCATTTTCCACGATGTAGTGGACGATGGGAAGCAGCACCGGCATCAGGCCGTTTCCCGGCCTGGAGGGCATATAGGCGGTGATCATCTCCTGGAAGTCCTCCAGCACTCCGTTTTCCATGGCAGTCAGAAGATCGTATGTATCGGAGTAGTGGAGATAGAAGGTACCCCGGTTTAAGTCAGCCCGTTCTGTGATGTCCTTGATGGTGATGTCCTTAAACGCTTTTTCAGACATAAGCTGTACCAGGCTCTCTTTTAAAAGCTTCTGGGTCCGGCGGACGCGCCGGTCTTCTTTGGGATTTCTCATGGATTTTCCTCCATTTTTGACATATTAAAATTTTCGTGTTCATTAAACAGCAAAACATTAAAATACTAATGATTGCATCCGGTCCTGCGGTATATTATAATACATCCCAGAAGGAAAATCAACAGTATGTATGATAAACATATTTAAAACTAATAACAAAAAAATAATGAGGAATGAAAGCTATGTTGAAAAAAATGGCCCATTTTATTGTTCAAAGAGGAAGGATCATTGAAAAATTCTTTATTGCCATGACCATTCTCTGCGCCGTCTGTTACCCGTTTGTGGGCGTCAACTATGATCTGAGCAAGTATCTTCCAGATTTTGCCCCCACCAAGCAGGCGCTGGATGTGATGGAACAGGAATTCGGTTATCCCGGCATGGCCCGGATCATGGTAAAGGACGTGACCCTGCCGGAGGCCCGGACCATCCGCCAGAGGATCTCACGGGTGGATGGCGTGGACCTGGTGGTGGGTCCGGACCTGGCCGCCAATGTTTACTCCACGGACGCCTTTATAAAGAACAGCCTGACAGACCGGTTCTATAAAGACGGGAACGCGGTATACCAGATCATTTTTGAGGATGGGGATTCAGACGCCTCCACCCATAAGGCCATAAACGAGATCTATGGCATTGTGGGAAAAGACAGGGGATGCTTTGCCGGGAGCGCCGTTTCCAGTAAAGAGCGCCAGGAATCCATTACCCGGGAGATCGCCATGGCCATTGGAATGGCAGTGGTGATCATCTGGCTGATCCTGACCCTGACCACCACCTCATGGTTTGAGCCGTTCCTGTTTATCCTGGTCATGGCAGTGGCCATCGTGCTGAACATGGGCTCCAACATCATGTTCGGCAGGATCTCCTTCTTTACATTCTCCACAGCGGCGATCCTGCAGCTGGCAGTGTCCATGGACTATTCTATTTTCCTTTTACATACGTATACGGCCATCAAACAGTCGGGAGTGGATTCACGTCCGGCCATGGAGGCCGCCATCGAGAAATCCTGCAGCTCGATCCTGGCCAGCGGCGCGACCACCATCGTGGGCTTCCTGGTCATTGCGCTGATGAAATTTACCATTGGCAGGGATGTGGGCTTCGTCCTTACCAAGGGGATCGTATGCAGTCTGGTGACGGTCCTGTTTCTGATGCCCACGCTGATCCTGCGGTTCGATAAGAAGATCGAGAAAACAGCCCACAGATCCTTCCTTCCGCCGCTGGACGGCCTGGGAAAGCTGATGTACAGGATCCGGATCCCGGTGCTGGCAGCAGCGGCCCTCTGTGCGGTCCCCTGTTACTTTGGACAGTCCATGAACTACTTTTATTACGGGGACGACGCCCTGGGCTCCGGTCCAGGCACTCGGGTCTATGAGGATTCCCGGGCCATCGAGGACGTGTTTGGAAAGTCCAATGTGATCATCGCCATGGTGCCCAACGGGAACGTCATAAAAGAGCGCAGGCTGACAGAGGAGCTGGAGGACCAGGAATTTATCGACTACGCCCTGTCCATGGCCGGGACTCTTCCCCAGGGGATCCCGGAAAGCTTTCTGCCGGAATCCGTTACAAAGCAGCTCCGGACCGGCTCTTACGCCAGGATCCTGATCTCCATGGAGACCAGGGAGGAGAGCAGCTACTCCTTCCAGTGCAGCGAAAAGCTGACGGAGATCGTGAAAAAATATTATCCCGAGGACTCCTATGTGATCGGCATGACGCCCACTACCATGGATATCCGGGATATCCTGACCGACGATTACAACCGGGTATCCATCATTTCTCTGGCTGGAGTGGCCCTGGTGGTCATGCTGACCTTCCATTCGGTGATGGTGCCGGTCCTGGTCATCATCCCCATTGAGGTGGCCATTTACTTAAATATGACGATCCCCTATATCATTGGCGACAGCATGGTCTATATCGGCTACATCATCGTAAGCTGCTTACAGCTGGGAGCCACCATTGATTACTCGATCCTTATGACAAACAACTATATGGAGTTCAGAGAGACCATGGGAAGCCGGGATGCGGCGGTCACAGCCATTGCCAAAAGCGCCATCTCCATCCTTACGTCCGGCGGGATCCTGACGGTGGTGGGGTATCTCCTTTATTTTACTTCCTCCATCCAGGCCATTTCCCAGGTAGGAAGGCTGGTGGGAAGGGGCGCGCTGCTTTCTATGATCCTGGTGCTTTCGCTGCTTCCGGCGCTTCTGGCTGCCTTTGATAAGCCCATCCGGCGCCAGCAGCAGAGGGCAGTGGAACGAAGGGCGCGGAGAATGGCGCGGCCGGGAAAACAAACATGCAGGGAGGGACAGGAATGAAAGGTATGGATAAAAAGATAAAGAGAGCCGTCAGCGGGACCCTGGCGGCAGTGATGGCGGCGTCTGCCGGGATCGCCAGCTTCGGCGCGGCCGGAGTTCCGGTCTGCGACGAGGCCATGTACGTGACCATGGACCCCTACGGAGGCATATCGGAAGCCAGTGTGGTGAAAAGCTATGAGCTTCATGGGGCCAGAGAGATCACAGACCGGGGCACCTACCAGGCGGTCCATAACATGACCGGGATGGAGGAGCCGGAGGTGGACGGGGATACGGTGATCTTCCGTCTTCTGGAGGAGCCGGAGAACGACAGGTTCTATTTTGAAGGCCGCATGGAGCCGGAGGAGGTTTCGGAGACCCTGCCCTGGGATGTCGCCGTGTCCTACCGTTTAAACGGCGTGGAGCGGAGGCTGGAGGAGCTGGCCCATGAAAAGGGCGTCTTAAAGATCTCCATTGACGCGGTGCCCAACACCGGTACCAGCGAATATTTCAGAAATAATATGACCATGGAGATCGCCGCCGTGGTGGACATGGACCAGAACCTCAGCGTGGAGGCTCCGGGAGCCCAGATCCAGTCCATTGGCAGCATGAAGACCGTGCTGTTTATGGTGATGCCCGGGGAGGAGCAGCATTTTGAGCTGGAGATCGGCAGCAATGACCTGGAGTTTTCCGGCCTGCTGTTTCTCATGGCTCCGGTGACCATCAGCCAGCTGGAGCGGCTGGAGGATCTTAGGAAGGCCAGGGACACGGTGAAGGATTCTGCAGACGCCATCGGGGACAGCCTGGACGTGGTCCTGGACAGTCTGGACGGACTCCAGGGAGGCCTGGGGAGCACGGTGGAGGGCCTGGGACAGCTGGACCGGTCCCGACAGATCCTTTCAGACGCCAAGGGAGGGATCTATGTAGACGCCGATCAGGCCCTGGCTCTTTTAAAGGAGCTGTCTGACCGGGGGATCCCCTTCCCGGCCTATGTGGAGGAGGCCAGGAAGGCCCTGGAGGATATGAATGGGGAATTAAATTCCATGAACACCTCGGTCCAGGCCCTGGACGACCAGCTGGAGAGCCTGGGCTACGGGCTTAAGCATGTGACCATGGACTTAAACGATACCGCAGATCTTCTTTATGATACCCGCCATGATGTGGGAGATCTGGAGGATGGGCTGGCAAGGCTCAGGAAGGATCTGGAGGAGCTGAAGGAGAAAAAAGAGGCCGTCAGGAAGCGGGTGGCAGAGCTTAAGAAAGTGATCGCCAGATTAAAGGAGCTCCAGGAGCAGATCCAGGGCCATGGAGACGTTCTGGGGATCTCCGACCAGGAACGGGAGGAGCTGATGGAGCAGCTTTCCGGATTCTGCGGCGGCTTTGCGGATGAGGGCTGGGAGAAGTATGAAGCGATTACAGCCAGCGGCTCCGACGCGGTCGGGGACGCTCTCGGAGACCTGGCCGGCGTGGGGACCGAGATCGCCGGAAAAGGGCTTTCCAGGCTGATCGGGGCCATGGAGGCCCTGGTGGGAGCGGCTGAAAAGCCATCCAGGCTGGAATCCATGATCGGATCTGTGACCCAGTCCATTTCCACCCTGGAGCATATCATTTACCGGGTACACCGGGACGGGGAATCCCTGGAAAATGTCCTGAGCGATACGGGCGATGTGGCCGATACCCTGAGGCATACAGCGGCCACGGGCCAGAGTCTGGTGGAGCATGTGGACCGGCTCACCGGGATCTTAAATACGTATCACGGCACAGCCTCTTCGTCCCTTAAGGATACGGGGCTTCTGATCGACAGCGCCGTGCGGGGGACGGACGCCATGCACACCCTGCTTTCCAACGTGGAGGAAAGCCTTAAAAAAGCCGGAGAGCCCCTGGATGCAGGAACGAAAAAGACCATTGAGGGCTTAAGCTCCGCCCTTTCCGCAGCTCTTTCCGGGCTTTCTGAGACCGGAGTGATCCGGGATGCGAAAAATACCGTGGAGGATCTGGCTGATGAAAAATGGGAGGAATATACGGGAGAGGATATGACCATTCTCAATGCCGATATCCATGCAGAAAAGGTTTCCTTTACCTCCGGGGAGAATCCGGAGCCCCAGAGCCTCCAGATCATCCTGCGGACGGAGGGCACAAAGGAAACAGAGGAAGACAGTGTACCGGCCATGAGTGAGGATTTCCAGGCTGAGGGAAACATCTTCCAGCGTCTCTGGAGCATCCTGGTGAGGATTGCAGAGGCCGTGGCCGGAGTTTTCCGGGGATAGTGGAGAAATGTAAGGAGTCCGTAAGCAAACGTTAAAATATGGAAGGGGGGAATTCTGGTATAATAAAAAAAACAAATGAAAGCTGCTGAGAAAGGAGGGAGGAACAGGTGACATGGAAGAAGAAATGGATCCTGCCCTGCCTCCTGGCAGTTTTTCTGACGGGCTGCCAGGGTGGGAAACAAGAAATCCCATATATCAGCGATGGAAGCGTTTCCTGGGATGCAGTGGAAAAGGCTGAGATCTACGGAGGCGGCTGTGCCGTCCCGCCCACGGGAACCATAAGTGGAGAAAACGGACTTGAGGAGCTGGTGGAGGCAGCGCTGGAGACAGAGGGATACCGGCTGCTGCCGGAAAAGGAATGGCTGGAGGGGACCATGGACCTCTGGGTGAGATTCGATAACGGGGTGGTTATCGGTCTGTACCAGGATGCAAATTATGGATATATCGGCACGGAGCTGGATGTCATCGGGGAGGGACCCTTCTATTCGTTTCCCAGAGAAATTTTATGACCTGGCATTCCAGGCAAAGGAACAGCAGTCTGCGGCCCAGTGAGAGGAGAGACTATGGAATTTATGGAAAACAATGAGAACCAAAGACAGAAAGCGGCCGCTTCCCGCTTCTCCATCGTCCAGGGAGATATCACAACGCTTGCTGTGGACGCCATTGCCAACGCGGCCAATACCAGCCTTCTGGGCGGAGGCGGAGTGGACGGCGCCATCCACCGGGCGGCAGGTCCGGAGCTTTTGGCAGAATGCCGGACCCTGGGCGGCTGTGCCACCGGCCAGGCAAAGCTCACTGGCGGTTACCGGCTTCCAGCCCGTTTCGTGCTCCATACGCCGGGGCCTGTCTGGAACGGCGGAGGAGAGGGAGAGGAAGCTCTGTTAAAAAGCTGTTACGAAAGCTGTCTTAAGCTGGCGGCAGAGAATGGATGCAAAACCGTGGCCTTTCCGTCCATCAGTACGGGGATCTATGGATTTCCCCTGGAGAAGGCCGCTCCCATCGCCGTGGGGACCATTCTCCGGTTTTTGGAGGACCACCAGGATATGGAGGTGCAGATGGTCTGCTTTGACGGCCGGACCAGGAACGCTTATGAGGAGGCGTTTAAGGACTGGGGATAAACGGAGGGAGGAGGAAAGAGGATGAGAAGAAGCTTTGGGATCGCAGCCCTGGCCGCGGGGATCCTGTCTGTTTCTGCCTGCGGACCTGCCGGGGGAGGACCGGAAGCCCCGGCTTTGCAGGAGGAGAGCCGGGAAACTGAGGGGACACAGGAAACGAAGGTAATACAGGAAACGGAGGAAATCCAGAAAACAGAAGAGGCGCGGGAAAGCTTTGGCGTCTGCGAGGAGGCGGAACGCCCAGAGGATGGAAAAAATGGTCCAGGCGGAGGAGCGGAGGCAGCAGATGCGGACGCCATGCCGCCGGTACGCGTCCTAAAGGATCTGGGCGCGGACAGGAGCCTCTTGTCCGGCAGCCTTTTAAGATCTGGGGATACTGGTACCCGGATGTCTGTCTATGTGGACCCCGGACCGGAGGAGGACATACTGGTATCCAGCCAGGCGGAGCTTTATTTTAACGATTATGATCCGGAAACGGATCTTTCCGGGTATTCCGGATCCCTTTCCCTGACGCTGGAGCCTGGAAAAACGGAGTATACGGGAGAACTCCAGATGACGGTATACGAAAAAGAAAAAGACATGGTCTCCCGCCGGGAAACTGTCGCCGTTTCCTTTGAAAAAGGCAGTCTGGGAACATGCGTGGAGGTTGCCGGGAGCCCGTTTGAAGGCGTCTACCTTCCAGAGGAAGCCTATGATTCTGGCTTTCTCATGGAGCGGATCTGCGGTCCGGCAGAGCTTTCCTATGTACCGTCAGAGAACCTGGCCCTTATGCGGAACATGATCTACGCCTGGCATGGCCGGAAATTCAGGGATCCGGTCATGGACGCATATTTTAAGGAACGGCCCTGGTACCTGGGAACCGTAGAGCCGGAGGCCTTTTCTGAGGAGGTATTTTCCAGTACAGAACGGGAAAATATCCGTCTGATCAGGGAGATGGAGAACGACCCGGAGCGTATGGACCGGTGGTACAGCGGCTCCGACGGCACAGCCCCGGCTCCGTATATGGAGATCCTGGACCGGTATCCTGGAAGGACCTCTTCCCTTACAGGCAGTGTTTCTGGCGGCGGCACGATCCTGTCGCTGGATCTGGCTGGTGCGGAGGAGGACGGAGAATTTTACGCGCCCAGGGGGTGATCTCTGTTCCGGTAACCGTGACCCGGAGCCAGTGGGAGGCCCTGAAGGCCGGAGAACCGGTGGAGGTCACGGTCAATGAGCTTACGGGCCAGAAAAAGATCCTGGAGATTTCCGACGGACAGACTGTGCTTTATGAGGAGGGCAGTGACAGGGGTGCCAGGACTCCGTATATCGGCCTGTCCTATAATTATGAGACCGGTCTTTATGAGCTCTGGCAGGACAGCGACGATACGATCTCAAAGCCAGTCTACGAGGGTGAGATCCTTGTGGTCAGAGGGGCTGTCTTTGGAGGAGAGGTTTCCCTGGGCAGGGCATCTGCGGTCCAGGAGGAGATGACGGCGGACGGTGGCTTCTCAGGCGTTTATGGGGGAAATTATGTGGTCCACGACGGAAAGGGCCATATCCTGGCACTGTATTCTCTTGGCGATTAAACGGTGTTCCGGCCAGGAAGAAGGGCTGGCCGGAGGTGACGGAGGAAGGAAAATGGGAATTCTTGGAAATGTTTTATGGTTTATTTTTGGAGGAGCCATCGGGGGCCTAAGCTGGTGCCTGACGGGCTGCCTCTGGTGCATCACTGTCATTGGGATCCCGGTGGGGCTCCAATGCTTTAAGCTGGCGTCCTTAAGCTTTTTCCCTTTTGGGAAGGAGGTCCGGTACGGCGGAGGCGCAGGCTCCTTTCTTCTGAATGTGATCTGGCTTCTGGTATCAGGGCTTCCCCTGGCCCTGGAGCATGTGGCCATGGGCCTGCTCCTCTGTGTGACCATTCTGGGGATCCCCTTCGGTCTCCAACAGTTTAAGCTGGCAAAGCTGGCTCTCCTGCCCTTTGGGGCAGAGGTGGTCATCCTGTGATCAGACTGGAACGGAAAAAGCCGTCCGGCTTCCGGCCGGAGTACGTTTTCACACGTATTCCGGAGGTGGAAGCCGGACGGCTTTTTATATTTGGCAGGATCCCGCCATGCAGAAGCTACATGGCTGCGGGCATGAATACGTTGATGCCTGGGCCGATGGGAAGGTCTAAAAGCATCCAGGCAACCAGTAAGAGGATCCAGAAGACCTCCAGGATCACGGCTACCATCAGGTTGCAGGAGATGATCTGGCCGATCTTTAAGTTCTTATCGTACTTGGCCTGGGCCACGCTTAAAAGCATCCAGAGATAAGCGGAGGTGGGGCCGAAGAGGTTTCCAGCGGAGTCGCCCAGACGGTAAATGATCTGGGTAAAGCCGGGATGGTAGTCCAGCAGCAGGAACATGGGAACGAAGATCGGAGCGAAGATCGCCCATTTTGCAGAGCCGGAGCTGAAGAATACGTCCACCAGGGTTACGAGGATAATGAAGCCAATGCACATGGGGATCCCCGTAAAGCCGATGCTTTCCAGGAAATCTGCGCCTGCAATGGCGGACATGGCTCCCAGGTTGGTCCAGGAGAACAGGCCCTGGAACTGTCCGCAGAAGAAACAGAAGCCCACGTAGGTACCCATGGCAGCCATCTGTTTTACAATGGCCTTATGGATATCCACCAGTCCCTTAAAGTTTCCGGAGGCATAGCCGTAGGAAACGCCTGCGATGACGAACAGAAGGAAGATAATGGGGATCAGGCCCTTTAAGAACGGAGAACCGATGAGGCCGCCGTCCTCGGCTGCAATGACTCCTGTGAAGAACAGGACCAGCAGACAGGCCACATAGACCAGGGTCGAGATCCCGGAGGCCCGGAGCCCCTTTTTCTCAGACGGAGTCAGGTCTTCCATTTTTTCCAGTTCGCCGTGGTAAACGCCGAATCTGGGCTCCACGATCTTCTGTACAAGGATTCCGATAACGACTACACAGAGAACAGTGGAAGCGATCTTAAAGATCCAGTTGCAGGTCACGTCCACGGTGAAAGCGGAATCGCCCATAAAGGAGGCCAGGGTATCGTTGGTGATCCCCATAAGGAGCGTATCTGTACCGGAGATGACCGGATTGGCGGCGTAGCCCACCTGGGCTCCGATATAGCCGCAGATCATACCGGCCACCGGATGCTTTCCAACACCCATGAAGGCCATGGCAGCCAGGGGCGGTACCATAACGCTGGCGGCGTCGGAGGCCAGGTTTCCGATGATGCCGATGAGCACGCATACATAGGGGACCAGGGCAGCGGGAACATTTTTCATGGAGCTTCTTAAAAGAGAATTGAGCATCCCGGCTTCCTCACAGATACCGGTGCCGATGGTCATGGTAAGCACAAGACCAAGGGGGCGAAGCCGGTGAAGTTTTTCACCATATTGTCCAGGAACCAGAGAAGGCCTTCTTTTGAAAAGAAGTTCTTTGACATGACGATCTCTCCGGTGGCCGGATTGGTGAGACTGGTTCCCAGGAAAGTGAAGATCGTTCCCAGGATGGCCACAATAAAGAACAGGAACACGAACAGCATGGTCGGCGGCGGCAGCTTATTGCAGACAGTCTCAACTCCGTCCATGAAACGGGCCAGCAACGGTTTCTTCTCTACGGTCTTTTCTTTCATGGCATTTCCCCCTTTAGTAAATATTTGGAAAAAGTGTGTTGAATACTATACCATGATATCATATATTGTACAAAAAACCAGGGAAATTTCCGATATTTAGCAGATAATTAGCATATTATATTGAAAACATGGAGGCGTTACACAAAAACCACAAACGATTCGGAATGTTTTGTATCAGGCTGGAAACATGGTCCCGCCAGTCTTGAAAATCCGGCGGGATTGTAGTAAAATTAACATTGTATGCAGCGGCGTGGAACGCGCAGGGACAGACAATGGATTCAATAAGAAAAGGAGAATGAGATCTGTGTATATTACCGACGATATCATTTATGCAGGCGTCAACGACCATCAGGTGGATCTGTTTGAGGGACAGTATCAGGTCCCAAATGGAATGGCCTACAATTCCTATGTGATAAAAGATGAAAAAATTGCCGTTATGGATACGGTGGATGGAAAGTTCCCCCATGAATGGCTGGACAATGTGGAGAAGGCCCTGGCAGGAAGAAAGCCGGATTATCTGGTGGTCCAGCATATGGAGCCGGACCACTCGGCCAATATCCAGAATTTTATGAAGGCCTATCCAGAGGCAGTGATCGTGGCCAATGCAAAGACCTTCTGTATGGTTGGGAATTTCTTCCGCTCCATGGATTTAGAGAGCCGGACCCTGGAGGTGAAAAACGGGGACAGCCTTTCCCTGGGAAAACATGTGTTAAATTTTGTATTTGCTCCCATGGTCCACTGGCCGGAGGTTATGGTCACTTATGACAGCACAGAAAAGGTTCTTTTTTCCGCCGACGGCTTCGGAAAATTCGGGGCTCTGGATGTGGAAGAGGACTGGGATGACGAGGCGAGACGGTATTATATCGGGATCGTTGGCAAGTATGGGGCACAGGTGCAGAACCTGTTAAAGGCGGCCTCTGCGCTGGATATCCAGACCATCTGCCCCTGCACGGACCGGTGTTAAAGGAAAATCTGGGCCACTATCTGGAAAAATACCATACCTGGTCTTCCTACGGGGTGGAGGACGACGGCGTGGTCATCGCTTATACATCCGTATATGGAAATACGAAAAAGGCGGCTGAGACGCTGGCAGCGAAGCTGACGGAAAAGGGCTGCCCCAGAGTGGTCTTATGCGATCTGGCCCGGATGGATATGTCAAGGGCTGTGGAAAACGCCTTCCGTTACGGCAAGCTGGTACTGGCCACCACCACCTATAATGCCGATATTTTCCCCTTCATGCGGGAATTCATCGACCATCTGACGGAGCGGGGCTTTAAAAAGCGCACGGTGGGACTGATGGAAAACGGCTCCTGGGCTCCCATGGCAGCAAAGATCATGAAGGGAATGCTGGAGGGCTCCAAGGACATCACCTGGCTCAATACGACTGTAAAGATCACCTCCTCCTTAAGCGAGGATAATTTAAAGGAGATCGACACCATGGCCGAGGAGCTGTGCCGGGAGTACATCGCCAGATCCGATGAAAAGGCCAATAAGCACGACATGACCGCTTTATTTAAGATCGGCTACGGTCTTTATGTGGTCACCTCCAACGACGGGACCAGGGATAATGGCCTGATCGTCAATACGGTGAGCCAGCTGACGGATAATCCGTTCCGGGTGGCGGTGAACATCAATAAGGCCAATTATTCCCATCATGTGATCAAAAAGACAGGGATCTTAAACGTCAACTGTCTGTCTGTGGAAGCGCCCTTTGAGGTATTCCAGAATTTCGGCTTCCAGAGCGGACGGAACGTGGATAAATTTGAAAGCTGGGAGACATGCCGGTCCGATAACGGTCTGGTGTTCCTTCCCAAGTACATCAACGCCTTCATGTCCTTAAAGGTGGAGCAGTACGTGGATCTGGATACCCACGGCATGTTCATCTGTACCGTTACAGAGGCCCGTGTCATGAGCGATAAGGAGACCATGACCTATACGTATTACCAGAAGAATGTGAAGCCGAAGCCGGAAACAGACGGCAAAAGGGCTTTGTCTGCAAGATCTGCGGATACATTTATGAGGGAGATACCCTTCCCGACGACTATATTTGTCCCTTATGCAAGCATGGAGCCGCGGGTTTTGAGCCCATCGGGTAAATATCAGGTTTTTCTTGCAATCTGGAAAAATCGTGGTATGATAATACCATGCACATCAGATGTGCCGGGGCCGCACAGAAGGGCGGAACTGTAAATTGAATATGGAAAAAGAGGGAGCTTGCCGCGGCAGGCTGAGAGGGAATGAAGGAACGATTCCGACCTGTTGAACCTGATACGGATAATGCCGGCGTAGGAATGAAGCGAGTCATTGGAGGAACTTATCCGTTTGGGATAGGTTCCTTTTTTTCATGTTTCTTTCCTCTTTTTCAAAAAAATCATGGAAGGAGAGCGGATATGGATTACACAACACAGATGGACGCGGCCAGAAAGGGGATCATTACCCGGGAAATGGAGCTGGTGGCCAGAAAAGAGAAGAGGACGGCGGAGGAGATCCGTCAGTGGGTGGCAGAGGGCCGGGCGGCCATTCCCTGCAACCGGGTCCATAAGGCCCTGGATCCCAACGGCATCGGCTCCATGCTGAAGACGAAGATCAATGTGAACCTTGGGACCTCCAGAGACTGCATGGATCTGGACACGGAGGTGGAGAAGGTGAACCGGGCCGTGGCCATGGGCGCAGAGTCGATCATGGATCTCAGCTCCTTTGGAGATACCCGCATTTTCCGGAGACGGCTCACAGCAGAATGTCCGGCCATCATCGGCACCGTACCCATTTACGACGCTGTGGTATATTATCACAAGGCCTTAAAGGAGATCACCACCGAGGAGTGGCTGGATATCGTCCGGATGCACGCCGAGGACGGCGTGGACTTTATGACCATCCACTGCGGCATCAACCGGTCAACGGCAAAGCGCTTTAAAGAAAACCGGCGTCTCACCAATATCGTTCCCGGGGCGGCTCCATTATCTTTGCGTGGATGGAGATGACGGGGAAGGAAAACCCGTTTTATGAGCATTTTGACGAGATCCTGGACATCTGCCGGGAGTACGACGTGACCTTAAGCCTGGGAGACGCCTGCCGTCCGGGCTGTCTTAAGGATGCCAGCGATATTTCCCAGATCGAGGAGCTGGTGACCCTGGGAGAGCTTACGAGGAGGGCCTGGGAAAAGGATGTCCAGGTGATCATCGAGGGGCCGGGCCATATGCCCTTAAACCAGATCGAGGCCAATATGCGGATCCAGCAGGAGATCTGCAAGGGAGCCCCGTTTTATGTTCTGGGACCGCTGGTGACCGACGTGGCCCCAGGATATGACCATATTACGGCAGCCATTGGAGGAGCCCTGGCAGCAGCGGCAGGAGCGTCCTTCCTCTGCTATGTGACTCCGGCGGAGCATTTAAGGCTTCCCAATGTGGAGGATGTGAAGGAGGGGATCATCGCGTCCCGGATCGCTGCTCATGCGGCGGATATCGCCAAGGGGATCCCGTCGGCCATGGACTGGGACAATGAAATGAGCCTGGCAAGAAAAAATCTGGACTGGGAGAAGATGTTTTCCCTGGCCATTGATCCGGAAAAGGCCAGACGGTACCGGGCAGAGGCAAAGCCGGAGAAGGAAGATACATGCTCCATGTGCGGGAATTTCTGTGCGGTAAAGAATATGAACCGGATCCTGGACGGAGAGATCGTAAATATTTTTGAAGAGTAGGGGGAGAAGATCATGAAGATTTCTTTGAAAAAAACAGTAACAGCGGCCATGCTGGCGGCGCTGACCGTGGCGTTATCGGGCTTTTATATCCCCATCGGGGTATCCAAATGTTATCCCATCCAGCATATGGTGAACGTTTTATGCGCCATATTCTTAGGTCCCGGCTACGGAGTCATGGCGGCCTTCTGTACCTCCCGATCCGGAACCTCATGGGAACCGGAAGTCTCCTGGCCTTTCCGGGGAGCATGGTGGGGGCGCTGCTCTGCGGTATCCTGTATGAGAAAACGGGAAAGCTGCTGCCTACATACCTGGGAGAGGTAATTGGAACAGGAATCCTGGGCGGGATGCTCTGTTACCCGGTGGCAGTGGTCCTCATGGGAAAAGAGGCGGCGCTTTTTACGTATGTGATGCCCTTCCTTATGAGCACCTGCTGCGGGACCATCATGGCTGCGGCCTTTGTGGGAGTGCTGGAAAAGAGCCATGTGATCTCTTATATCCGGGGAGTTATGGGGGACGCATAAAGCAAGGGAAAACGATCTGGAAAATGTGCGGAAATCCTGGAAAACTTTACGGCATCCATTGACACCCGGGGGGGGGGATGATAAGATGAGAACGTATACATCAGAACCTGGGAACTGCATGTAATGTGTACATTCTGCGGAGAACGGACCGGGTGTATGCAGGGAATGATCTCTGAGACTGGCAGATCCGGTAATACAGGAAAATGCCGGAATATGCTGGGAAGGGAGTGAAAAAAGTAAAGAAAGGCAGGAATGTAAAATGCACATGAAAACAAAATGGCTGAAGCGCTTGACCGCCGCAGCCCTCAGCATCGGCATGGCATTCGCACCGGCAGTTGCCGGGTCCGGACTGACCTATGCAGATGTGAAGGCTCCGGGCGGGACAGCAGGATTATGGCAGCCTCCGGTTCGGAAGCGACTCCGGGTGATGCGACACCCAGTAATGTAAGCGTTAACTTTACCGAAGAATCAAAGACCGTAACATTTGGAGACGAATTTACCGTGCGGGTCGTAACAAGCCCTGCGAATGCTGAGGTAAAGTGGGGGTATGAAAATGAGGACGTTATTGCCTTTGCAGACCCGGCAGAAAATTATGATCCGCAGGTAAGCCATGGGGAGATGACGTATAAGGCGGTTGGAGCAGGATCCAGTGAGATCTATGTTAAGATCTATGACCCCGCCTATGAGGACCTTGAATCCGCAGAGGACGTTCTGAAGGTAACTGTAAATAAACTCAAGCTTGAATTAGAAACCAGCAGCTTATCATTAGAAGTATCTAAGCAGCAGAAACTTCCATTAACAACAAAGGTTCCGGCAGGAACGATTCTCAACTGGTCTTCTGATAAAGAGTCTGTGGCAAAGGTTGACCAGTCTGGTAATGTGACTGCTGTGGCAGAGGGAACTGCAACGATCACTGTTTCAGCAGATCACTGTGAGCCGGCTTCCTGTACAGTAACCGTAGGAAAAACTCCGGAACCGGCCATAACAGAGCTTAAGCTTGAACCCTCTGAGCTTCTTCTTACAAAGGGCAGCAAGGGGACGCTGAAGGTGACCAACGCACCGGAGAATACAGAGCTCAAATGGGCTTCCGCAGACCCGGAGGTCGCTGCTGTGGAGAATGGCGTTGTAACAGCCCTGGCAGCAGGAGAGACTACGATCACTGTAAGCGGAGAGAACTGCAAAGAGGCATCAGCTGTTGTTACTGTAACGGAAGAAACAGGAGCTGTCCTGGAAGGCGACAGTGAGGTAACTGTTTCTGTAAACAAGGCAGCAGTTGAAGTTTCCAGGGAGAATCTTCCGGATTCTGTGACTGCCCAGCAGCTGGCAGACGCTAAGAATGCGGCAGTAGAGTCAGCTCTGAACAGCGTGAAGAATAATACAGCAGTTCTGGAGCCTGCCGAAGGCTTGAAGGAGGCTGTGAATGTTAAGCTTCCGGAAGGCTATAAGGGCGTAAGCCGTGTGGATTCTGAGCTGAAGGATATGGAAATGATCGCGGAAATGGCAGACGGCAAGCTTGTGGTACGTCCCAGCAGGCTGGTTTACGATGCATCCGTGGCCATGGACGTGTTTGACGAGAATGGAAATCTGGTGACTCCCGACAGACACGTTTTAAATACGGAACTGGCTGGAACGATCACCTTCCGTCGTGCTATCCCGAAGACTGTGACGGAAACATATGCCCAGGTCGTTCATAAGAGCGCTGGTTATTATGATTCCAACATCAGAAACCTCGTGATCCAGAACAAGGGTACGGATAATGCGTATATCTCTGTTGAAGTCAGCCACTTCAGCGAGTTTGATATCACATTTACAAACTCCAAAGTAAGCTCCGGTTCCTCTGGCGGCTCCGGCGGCAGCAGCGGAAGCAGATCCTATAAGGCTCCCACAGAGGGAACCTGGGTGAAGGATGCAGCTGGCTGGTGGTATAAGTATCCGAACCATACCTGGCCGGCAAACTGCTGGATCCAGCTTGAGTGGAACGGCACAAGCCAGTGGTACCGCTTCAATGAGGCTGGCTACATGGTAGCAGGCTGGTATCTGGATACAGACGGAAACTGGTATTTCTTACATAACGTATCCGACGGTGCCCAGGGTCATATGTACACTGGATGGCATCAGATCGAGGGTAAGTGGTATTACTTCCGTGAAAATGCAGGCGGTCCCGCAGGCTCCTGGTTGTAAACGGAACCACACCGGACGGCTACACCGTAGACGCCAACGGCGTATGGGTTCAGTAGTCTGGAACTGAATAAGAAGTGAAGAAAGTGCTCCGGTCATATGGCCGGAGCATTTTTTCTCTTAGAATAGGATTTTAGCGGTAGTATACGGTATCCCTCATGGTAAAGGAGCCCTCGTTGGAGAATTTGATGGTCCTGGAGTGGAGAGAATCTGCATATTCCATTGAATTTACTTTCTTGAAGCTGTAGATCCCATCAAAGGAGCCGTCTTCATCATAGTACATACCCACCAGGCTGTCGTCAGCGCCCAGATTTAACTCCATATAATCGCCGTCTTCAGAAGTATAAGTTCCGATCAGATCGTAGGCATCATATTCATAGGAAGCTTCACCGGAGTTCTCTCCATCTTCCTCATCGTTTCCGGCGTTTTCTTCCAGGTTGAACTGGAGCTGTACGCCTCCGTCCACGATCCAGGCCCCGTCCTTATTGACCTGGTAGTTGTCCGGTGTGGTCGTATCTGAGAGCATGTAGCCGTCGTTTCCAAAATAATAGCATTCAAAGGTGCCGTCCTTATTTCCGTCCAGCCATTTCCATTCGGCTGCGGGATTGGAGCCGTCGTCATTGAGCCACCACCAGCCGGTGTCATTGGATTTCCATTCTCCTGCAAAGGCGGTGAGGCCTGCGGATGCGGTCATTGCTGTGGTTAAGACCAGGGTCATGATTTTTTTCTTCATATTAAAATCCTCCTAAAGCTATGTAAGTTTGTGTTTCATTTTCTTATAGCATCATAGTAACAAAGGTATGTGTAGAAATTGTGAAATCTTTTAGGAAAAAATGGGAGATTTATGTGGCAAATTTATGGCAGATTTGCTATGCTGTATGTGGAATAAATTTTTATAGGAGGATACAGATGGAATATAAGGTTTCAGAACAGGTACGCCAGAAATTTGACGCCCTCGTAAAAGACGAAAAGGTTCAGAAGGCACTGAAGTTTATGGAAGAAGACCAGGATGCGGTCATCGACCGTCAGATCGAGCTGACCCTGATCCCCGCCCCCACCTACCATGAGCAGAAGAAGGCAGAACGTATGCTGGAAATGTTTAAGGAAGAGGGACTTTCCGACTGTCACATTGACGAATACGGCAACTGTGTGGGGATCCGTAAGGGCACTGGCGGCGGAAAAACGACCCTGGTGGAAGGCCATATGGATACTGTATTCGCCCTGGATACGGAGCTTAAGATCGTCCGGGAGGACGGCTTTATCAAATGCCCCGGAATCGTAGACGATACAAGAGGCTGTGCGGCCGTTCTTTCCACGATCCGGGCTTTAAACGCCGCCGGGATCCAGACAAAGGGTGATATCCACTTTGTGGGAACGGTACAGGAGGAAGGAACCGGCGCTTTAAAGGGAATGAAGTATTATGTGGACCATCATCCGGAGCTGGAGGCCAGCATTTCCGTGGACGGACCCGGCTACCAGGAGATCACTTATGAGGCCACAGGCATCCAGACGTATGAGGTGAACTTCAACGGAATCGGCGGCCATGCGTGCGGCATGTTTGGAAAGGTGGCAAACCCGCTCCATGCGGCGGCCAGAGCCATTGCCAAGATCTCGGAATTCCGTGTTCCCGCAGACCCCATGACGACATTTGCAGTGACCAACTTCCATGCGGGAAGCTTTGAGGCGGTCCATGCCATCGTTCCCACAGCCCAGATCCGCTTTAACTTCCGTTCCAATTCCCAGGAGGAACTGGAGAAGCTCCGTGACCGGATCTTTGCCGCCATCGACGAGGCATGTAAGGAGGAGACAGACCGCTGGGGCATGGATACCATCACATATGAAGTGAAGCATATCTGTGACGTCAACGCCGGACATCAGGATTCCCACGCGTCCATCGTGGAAGGAGCCATGGCGGCGGCAGAATTCCTTGGCTGTGCAGAGCCGAAGCTTGGAAACGGCGGCTCCACCAACTGCAACCGGGCCCTGGAAGCCGGACTTCCGGCTGTCTGTCTGGGAGGCGGCTGTGATTATGACTGCCAGTGCCATACCCTGGACGAGCAGTTTAAGGTGGAGGATGCCTTCAAGGGCTGCCAGCAGACGCTCCTCATGACTCTGCTCTGCGCCGGAACAGAAATGACGGAAAGCATCATTTAGCTTGCGCCGCCAGGCAGAAGGAAGTATTCTGATAAGGCTGGTATATTATAGGAAAAGAGGGAGATACAGATGGAAAAGAACAGCACTGAGTTTATGCAGCAGGTATATGATCTGGCAACCGGAGCCTATAATCCTGGAAGCAGCATCGTGGCAGAGAATGCCTTTGTGGAAAATGTGTTCAGCGAGGGCTCTGTCTGTGCAGAGGCTTACAGGGAGGTGTATGCCGCTGGAGAGCGCCTGTGCAGACGTCTGGGCGTGCAGTTCGGCGACGATGTGGACGTGGAGGCCATTGTGGACAACATGATGGAGATCCAGAGGGAGATCGGCCTTAAGATGTACGAATACGGCTGGTATTTTGCCAAAGGCGGAGACGGGATCCATAAGGTATAGGAGTGTGCCATGGCTTTTTTGGAGGATCTGAAGGGATTTTACGGAACTGGTGAGAAAAACCGGGCGGGTCAGAGCCTGGAGGAATTTCTGGACAGGTATGATCCCAAAAAATATGACTGCCCCAGCTGTACCACGGATATTGTGGCGGTACAGTGTGATGAGCCGCTCCGGTCCTGGGGGCAGCCCTTAAAGCTTCTTCTTGTTAAACGGGGCAATCATCCAAGCATTGGCTGGTATGCCACGCCGGGCGGCTTTGTGGAGCTTAAGGAGGATCTTTATGAGGGGGCGGCCAGAGAGCTTCAGGAGGAGACTGGGGTGACGGGACTTCCGCTCCAGCAGCTTCGTACCTGGGGCGCTTATGACAGGGATCCCCGGTGGCGGGTGATCACGACCTCGTTCCTGGCTCTGGCGGAAGGCGATCTGCCGGTGAGGGCCGGCGACGACGCGGCGGATGCGCTGTGGATGGATGTGTCGCTCCGTCTGGTCTCGGAGGAGGACGGGCAGCAGCGGAAGGAGATATGGGAGCTTTGCCTGGACCATGAAGAACGGAAGGTCCATGCGGCGGCCCGGGTAGAGCGTACATATTTCCCGGACGCCGTGCTTCCCAGGGAAAGGTACAGGCTTCTGTGGGCGGACGGCCTGGCTGTGGACCACGGCTGCATCATCACCCAGGCGCTTCTTTATCTGAAGGAGCGCCTGGAGGAGAGGACAGGCGGAAAGACAGTCCGTTAAATAGGAAGGCCGGCATGTGATCCCGAAAGGAACGGCATGCCGGTTTTTCTGATGTTTTAAGGCTTTATGCGGGCGGCCGCGTCTGGCTGCCGGTAAAGATATCTGGGAAGCCCGTTTTCCATGATCCGTTCCGGTTCACCCTGGATCAGCGGCAGGATATAGGGAAGGAAGCTGTCTGTTACGTCAGAACCGCCCTCAGAGATCCATTCTGCCGGAAATTTCTTTTCCTGGTTGCAGATCCGTCCCACCGGCTCCAGGCAGCAGGAAAGCTCATAGGGGACATCAGAGATCCGCTGGAAGGCTGCCATTTTTCCTGTTTCCCCGGAAAGGGCGGCGCGGACTCGAAGGTGCCTGCCATGGCAGACTCCTCGATATCCGTCCTGGAGGCCAGCATCCCGCTGCATCTCTGGCTTACATTGAGCTCAATGGAGCGGACCTTGACGTGGAACCGGTCACGGACGAAGGATTCCAGGACTTCTCCGCAGCCGGTGAGCATTTTGTGTCCAAAGGAATCCAGCTTTGCGGCGTCGGAATATTCGCAGATAAAGGTTCCTCCGGCGTCGGCAATGCCCTCGGAAACGCAGACGACCACATTGGCTGTTTTTTCAAAGGCACGCTCCAGATCATGGTAAAAGGCCTCCAGCTCAAAGGGAGCCTCGGGGAGGTAGATGAGGATAGGGTTGTCTCCCTCATATTTTCTTGCCAGCTTTGAGGCAGCTGTGAGCCAGCCGGCGTGGCGTCCCATGATCTCGATGATCGTCACAGATCTCTGCTGGTATACAGAGGCGTCCAGGACGATCTCCCGGACCGTGGAGGCCACATATTTTGCAGCGCTGCCGAAACCGGGCGTATGGTCTGTGAGCACCAGATCGTTGTCAATGGTCTTGGGAATGCCGATGAACCGTACATCGCTGCCGGTCCGGGCAGCAAAGCGGGAAAGCTTATCCACCGTATCCATGGAGTCGTTTCCTCCCACATAGAGGAAATATCCGATGTTCATTTCGCGGAGATTATCAAAAACAGCGGAATAGACAGCGTCCGTCAGATCCTCCGGGAGCTTAAAGCGGCAGGACCCCAGATAAGCGGCTGGCGTCAGCCGGAGGAGCTTCAGCTCTTCCTCGGTGAGGGCAGTCAGATCTGTGACCCGGTCCGCAAGGAAGCCCTCAATGCCGTTGAGCATCCCATAGACACGGCCCTCCTGCCCTGCCTCCTTCCATGCCTGTACTGCGCCGCAGAGGCTGGCGTTTATGACGGCGGTGGGGCCGCCGGACTGTCCGATCACTAAATTCTTCATAATAAATCCATTCTCTCCATTCTAGTGCGATTTAGAGTCAGTACTTCTTACTGCCGGCGGTGGGATCATTTATCTCCGGGCCGGCGTGCTGTACGGAAATATTATAATACAGGAAGAAAGAAAATCAATCAATTTTTTCAGACTGGTATAGATCTGGGAAAAGCGGCAATAATAGGAGTATCACCAAAGAGAAAGATTAATACTTATCCTCCCCTTTTTAACCGGCTCCGGTACGAAGTTCGTACTGGGGCTGGTTTTTTTTCACTATTGAACCAATGGTTCAAGACAACGCGGCTGATTTCGTGTATGATAGAAGCAGATGAAAAGAATCTGGAAGGACAGGCAGGTGATGGGATGGTAAAGATATCGAAAGAGGAGACAGGAAAAAGGATACGCAGACTCCTGGCAGAGAGCGGGATCACAGTCGAGGGATGTGCAGGAGGAGCTGGAGCTGGACAGTCCCCAGTCTGTTTACAAATGGCTGAAAGGGAAGGCTCTCCCTTCTCTGGATAATCTCCTGGTCCTGGGATGTATGCTGGATCTGCCTGTGGAGCAGCTTCTGGTCCTGGAGGGGAAGGAGGATGAGGAGATCGTACAGAGGAGGAAAAGGTGGGTCAAAAAACGCCCGCATATTCTGTGCGCCTATGTCCTCATGACCCACAGGAACCTGGAACGGATCCAGATGATACTGAGTGATACCAGGACCGACTGGAAGCCGGAGAAGCGCAGTGGGATCTGGAAGGAGGCTCCGGAACCAGAAAACGGAAGGAATTCCTTTAATCCAGAAGCTCCGCGTAGGTGACGTTGAGGACCTTGGCCAGGGCCTTCAGCTCAATGTCTGTTATAAAGCGTTTGCCGCTTTCCATCCGCTGGATCGCATTTTTATCAATATCAAGGCCTTGTACCTGGAGCATATCGGCCAGCTTCCTCTGGGAGACATTTTTCATCTCCAGGCGCAGCTTCCGTATTTTTGTCCGCATATATTATTTAGTCCGTGTTCTGATTTGTTTTTGTACATCGCTTTCTCCCCTCAAGACATTCACTGATTGTCAGTAAGATAAATATATGTTAAGATGGACCGGGAGATGACATTTACTAGATGTCGAAAATAGATTTTATTAAAAGAAAGAGGGGTTCATTCATGAATTATAAGGAACTGGCAGAAAAAGCCCGTGAAATAAAAAGCCGACGGAGAGAGATTCCTTGCACAGTATGAAAATGAGATCGTGGATTTTCTGAGAGAGGATGCAGAAGACGCGGAGAGCCGCCTGCAGAAGGAGATCTTTTTGAATTTCTGGATAATCTCCATGGAATGTGCCATCTGGCAGAATATATGGGACTGGAGGTCGTAAAGGAGGGGGTTCTGGGTCTGGACAGCCAGGGAGAGATGACGCTGGACGGCGATATCCTGCCGCTGATGACAGAAGTAGAGGTGAAGCTGTATGACAAGGAGGAGGAGCAGGAGATCTGGACCAGGACCTATGTGGCCGGGGCAAAGAAGCGGTATCTGGTGGGAATCGACCGCTCCTGCCCGCTAATTGGAATGCGGGCACGTATGCGTGGATAAAAAAGGGGAATAATAGGGCCAGAGGTGATGAAATGAGATCGATCTGGTCCATAAACGACATACAGAAGAAAGATAAACGGGAACCTCTTCCAGAGCACATTTCTGCGGCCGTGATCGGAGGGGGATGGCAGGGATCCTTTGTGCATGGTTCCTTATGGAAAGCGGTGTGGATACAGTAGTCCTGGAGGCAGGGACCGTTGGGAGCGGGCAGACGGAAGGGACCACGGCTAAGATCACATCCCAGCATGGACTGATCTACAGCAGACTGACAGAGACCATGGGGGCAGAAGCTGCGGCCCGGTATGCCCAGGCCAGCCAGGCAGCCATCGATCAGTATGAGCGGATCGTGGATTCTGCGGGGATCCAGTGCGGTTTTAAAAGGATGCCCTCCTATCTGTATACAGAATGCGGGGATGGGATGAAAAAGCTGGAGCAGGAGCGTTCCGCCGCTGTGAGGGCCGGTATACCGGCCTCTATCGTATATGATACCGGCCTTCCCTTTCCGGTGAAAATGGCTCTGCGGTACGAAAATCAGGCCCAGTTTGATCCCATTGATTTTTTATATGGTCTGTCGGATTCCTTAAAGATCTGCCAGCATACCAGAGTCCTGCAGGTAAAGGGCCATGAGATACGGACTGACCGGGGAACTGTGAAGGCCGACCATATTGTTTTTGCATCGCATTTTCCGTTTCCCCGCTGGCCGGGCTTTTTACTCAGCCAGGATGCACCAGGAAAGAAGCTATGTACTGGCTCTGGAAACAGAGGACTGGGACCTGGGGGAATGTATTATGGGATCGATCCGGATGGACTTTCCTTCCGGAATGCCGGTGAACTGGTGCTTGTGGGCGGTATGGGACACCGGACAGGAGAGGGCAGGATCAAGGATCCCTATGGGGAGCTTGAGAAAAGAGCGGGGAATATCTGGAAAAAGCCGAGATAAAGGCGTCCTGGTCGGCCCAGGACTGCATGACTCTGGATTCAGTCCCCTATATTGGCGTTTTCTCAAGGCTTCGTCCGTACTGGCTTGTGGCCACAGGATTCGGAAAATGGGGAATGACCAATTCTATGGTTTCCGCCATGGCGGTCTGTGATGCGGTTACTGGACAGAGTATGAAGGAATGGGAGCTGTTTTCTCCCCAGAGAAAAACTTTTTCAGCCTCATATAAAACTTTTGTGAAAGAAATGGGACATTCCATTAAGAATCTGGCTGTATTGGGAGGACCAAGATGTCCCCATCTGGGCTGCCGGCTCCAGTGGAATCCAGCAGAGAGGACCTGGGACTGTCCCTGCCATGGGTCCAGATTCCGGGCAGACGGAGAACTTCTGGATGAACCTTCAAAAAAGAATATAAAAAATCCCGGCCGTTAAGATACAGCCGGGAAATCCGAACCCAGATCATTTTAAGGAGCTTCCAACGGTCCGACACTCTGGATCTCTCTGGATTGACGATGCAGGAGCCATTAGCGCTCCTGTTTTTAAATACAGACTTTGGCTGTTTACAGATCGGGCACTTCAATCGTCGGGAAGCTCCTCAAAGGGAGTTTCCCCTTCATATACATATCCGCATACGGAGCAGACATAGGCTGTCTTTGGAATGGTTTCTTCCTCCTTCAGATAAGTAGGAGCATTTTTGGGGCTCTTTCCCTTTACCACAGTATGATAATAGGAATAGGTCATTGCCGGAGCATTTTCCAGGTTATCGGCATCCAGAACCTTTCCAAGGAAAACTGTGTGGCTGTCGGTCTCCATTTTGTTGACGACCTGGCACACGATATACGCGCAGGCATCCTCGATCACTGGGAGGCCTTCGACAGTCTTATAGGAGACAGAATCAAATTTATTGACATTTTTTCCTGACTGGAATCCAAAGGTTCCGATGATTCCAGGATCCGTGTTTTCAGAAAGGATGGAAATAGCAAATTTTCCGGTTCTTTCAATGCAGGAATTGGTATAGTTGTCATGGTTGATGCTGATGGCAATGGACGCCGGATCGGATGTGATCTGCATGGCGCTGTTGGCGATACAGCCCGTAGGCCGGTCCCCATCCAGGGAAGAGATCAGATAGATGCCATAAGAAAGTTTTCGGAATGCGGATTTGTTCATACTAAGCCCTCCTGTGATCACTTGTGTTATGCAGTTATTTCTTTTTCGCTGGCGGATATTCGTCCCGGATCTCGTCTGCGAGGCGCTCGATCATCTGCTTTTTCAGATACACATCGAAGGCAAGCTCACAAATGAAGGAAAAGAGCTGGAGCGCATCCTTCTCACCGGGATCTTCCACGTCGGAAAAGGTTTTTTCTGCTGTTTCAAATTTTGCTTTTACGTCATCCTTTAATTTATCCATCTGGCTGTGTTCCATGGTAAATACCTCTGTATATACCTGGGACAGAGGAAGCGGAGCTTCACCGAAGTGGCGCTCTGTGATATAGGACAGAATGGTCTCAATATCGTTAAAGTTCAGCAGATTCTTAAAGTAATAAATAAATACCAGAAGCAGGATATGATCCTGGGTGTATTTTTTACGTACCGGAGAGGGAAGGAGGTTGTTTTTGGCATAGTTATTGATCATAGTCTTTGTGAGTACCTTGTCCTCCGGATATCGCTTCAGCTCCCCAGGTGCTTCTCCATAAAGGTAGTTACCTGGTCCATATAAAGGTCGATCTGCGGGATATCTTCAATTTTTATGTGATCCAGACTGTCCAGGTGTTGGAACAGCCCTTCTAAGCATTCTTCATTGGTTTTCATGGTGAAACTCCTTTCAATACTTATTATATAGTATTAAAAACTAGATGACAAGAGACAAATACGATTTTCTCGTTTTATTGGACAGCATCCAGGGAATCTGGTATAATACGAATCTGATAAGAAAGGGGAATATCATGAAGAGTTTTGAGACACTGAACCCAATGCAGCAGCAGGCTGTTTTACATACAGAGGGTCCCCTCCTGGTACTGGCAGGAGCCGGATCCGGAAAAACGAGGGCATTGACCCACCGGGTCGCCTATCTGATCGAGGAAAAAAATGTGTCGCCCTGGAATATCCTGGCGATCACCTTTACGAATAAAGCGGCAGGAGAAATGCGGTAACGGGTCAACGGGCTGATCCCCCAGGGAGCGGACAGCGTATGGGTCAGCACCTTCCACTCGCTTTGCGTCCGGATCCTCAGACGTTTCATTGAAAATCTGGGGTACGAGTCCAGCTTCTCTATTTATGACACCGATGACCAGAAAACACTGATGAAGCAGATCTTTAAGGAACGGGAGATCAATGGAAAGCTGTATAAGGAGCGCGGAGTGCTGGGGATCATTTCTTCGGCCAAGAATGAGCTGGTCACGCCGGAGGAGTTTGCCCTGGAGAGTAAAAGGACGGCTCTGCCCGCAGCCAGCAGATCGCGGAGCTATATAAAGGAATACCAGGTGCGGCTGAAGAAGAATAATGCCCTGGATTTTGATGACCTTCTGGTGAAAACTGTGGAGCTTTTTGAATCCTGTCCGGAGGTTCTGGACTATTACCAGGAAAGATTCCGCTACATCATGGTAGACGAGTATCAGGATACCAATACGGCCCAGTTCGAGGCTTGTGAGCCTGCTGGCCTCCAAATACAGGAACATCTGCGTGGTGGGAGACGACGACCAGTCCATTTACCGGTTCCGAGGAGCCAATATAAAGAATATACTGAGTTTTGAGGAGGCGTTTCCTGGCGCAAAGGTCATTAAGCTGGAACAGAATTACCGCTCCACAAAGACCATCCTGAGCGCGGCCAATGAGGTGATCCGTAATAATGAGGGGAGAAAGGATAAGACCCTCTGGACAGAAAATGAGACGGGAGAGAAAATCCGTGTAAAGCTGTTTGACACGGCATACGATGAAGCGGAGGGAATCGTTTCCGACATTATGAAAAGGGGAGGTTCCTGGAAGGATTCCGCCGTTCTTTACCGGACCAACGCCCAGTCCCGTATCCTGGAGGAGAAATTTGTCACCCATAATATCCCTTACCGGATGGTGGGCGGCGTGAATTTCTACCAGAGAAAGGAGATCAAGGACATCCTGGCGTATTTAAAGACCATTGCCAACGGGCGGGACGACCTGGCGGTTCAGAGGATCATCAATGTACCGAAGCGGGGGATCGGAGCCGTATCCATCGGAAAGGTAAACATGTATGCAGCTGAGCATGGGATGAATTTTTATGATGCGCTTTTAAGGATCGGGGCGGTGCCGGGCCTGGGAAAGGCTGCACCCAAAATAGACCAGTTTACGGATGAGATCGGCCGTTTCCGGAAAAACTTAAAGGATGGAATGGCAATCCAGAATGTGATCACAGATATCCTGGAGTCCACAGGATATAAGGCGGAGCTGATGGAGGAAGGCGAGGTGGAGGCAGAAACCCGTCTGGAAAACATCAGTGAGCTGTCCAATAAGGCTGTGGCGTACTGGGAGGACGCAGAGGAGCCGACCCTGGATGGATTTCTGGAAGAGGTGGCCCTGGTGGCGGACATCGACAGTATGGATGAATCTGAGGACCGGGTGGTACTGATGACGCTCCATTCGGCCAAGGGACTGGAATTCCCTTATGTATATATGAGCGGATTAGAAGACGGTCTGTTCCCCAGCAGCATGGCCATGTCAGAGGATCCCGAAGCTCTGGAGGAGGAGAGGCGTCTGTGCTATGTGGGGATCACAAGGGCCGAGAAAACGCTTATGATGACAGGAGCAAGGCAGCGGATGGTCAAGGGAGAGACACGGTTTTCCAGACCCAGCCGTTTCCTGGCAGAGATCCCGGAGGAATATAAAGAAGAGGAGAGGCAGGAGGATCCTGTATATCAGAGATCCAGGAAGCTTTCTTTGGATGATCTGGCGGATCCGGGCCTTCCGTGGGCCAGATCGTCTGGGATCAGTATGTTTGGTCAGAATCCTTACGTTTCAAAAAAGAGTGGGATGCCATCGGCCCAGCCAGCCTTTGGAAAGGCGTTTACAGTACAAAAGGCTGCTTCTCTGGATTATGCGGAGGGGGACCGGGTCCACCATGTGAAATTTGGCGATGGAACCGTAAAGCAGATCGCAGACGGTGGAAAGGATTATGAGGTAACGGTGGAATTTGATTCCATGGGTGTCAGAAAAATGTTTGCATCATTTGCCAGACTTCAGAAATTGTAAAAAAGTTAAAAAACGGGATAGTAAAATAAAAACAATCATGTTATACTGTAAACATGAATGTGGATTTCTGATCTTAAGAAACCAGAAAGGATGTGCCATGATGAACAAGTTTGACTTTATGGGAAAAGATGCCGTCAGTAAGATGGAGGACTTGATGAATGTATCCAGATTAAATGAACTGCTTCATAAAAAGGAAGAAGAAGAGAAAAAGAAAAACTGTATCCTCTGGGTGCTGGCGATCTTTGGCGCAGTAGCGGCAGTGGCAGCCATTGCGTACGGTGTGTACCGTTTCTTTACACCGGATTATCTGGAGGACTTTGAGGACGACTTTGACGATGATTTTGACGACGATTTCTTTGAGGATGAGGACGAGGAGATGCCTGTCAGAAAAGCAGAGGCAAAGGAAGAAAAGTCTGCGGAATAAGCAGGAGAGTACTGAAAAAGGAGAGGCTGCGGCGATTGCCTGCAAGCCTCTTTTTAAGTATATAAGGAGGCACGGATGAAAAAGGGAGAGATTTATACAGGGATCGTGGAAAAGGTGGATTTTCCCAATAAAGGAATCCTTCATATAGAGGATGAAAAGGTGGTCGTAAAGAATGTACTGCCGGGACAGACCGTGGAGGTGGTCGTTACCAAGCAGAAAACGGGAAAGTGTGAGGCGCGGCTTTTAAACGTGGTCTCCAGGGCGGCCTGCGAGACTCCGGAAAGGGCCTGCGTACATGCAGCCGACTGCGGAGGCTGCTCTTACCAGACGCTTCCCTATGAGGAACAGTTAAAGCTGAAGGAGGAACAGGTAAAAGGACTTCTGGATGAGGTGATCCGTGGAGAGTACCAGTATGATGGGATCAAGGCAAGCCCTCTGACCAGCAGCTATCGGAACAAAATGGAGTTTTCCTTCGGTGACGAGGTGAAGGACGGCCCGGTGGCATTGGGAATGCATAAGCGCGGGAGCTTTTATGATATCGTGACCGTGGATCAGTGCCTTCTGGTCCATGAGGACTGCTGCAGGATCTTAAGGGCGACCCTGGACTATTTTAAGGAAAAAATGTAAGCTTTTTAAAGAAAACGAGCCACCGGGGATATTTAAGACACCTTCTGGTCCGCCGGGGAATGAGGACCGGGGAGATCCTGGCGGATCTTGTGACCACGACGCAGACTGCGGATTCCTGGGCAGGGGAAAGGAGACCGAGGAGGAGCTTTTGGAGGGATGGAAGCAGATCCTTCTGGCACTGCCCCTTTCTGGCTCCTTTGCAGGGATCCTTCATACAAAAATGACAGTCTGGCAGACGCCGTTCTCAATGACGGTACGGACGTGCTGTATGGACAGGACTATTTTTATGAGGAGCTTCTGGGACTGAAATTTAAGATCACTCCGTTTTCCTTCTTCCAGACCAATTCCCTGGGGGCGGAGGTGCTTTACGATACAGTGCGCCAGTACATAGGGGATACCAGCGGGCAAAAGGTGTTCGATCTTTACAGCGGTACTGGGACCATCGCCCAGATCCTGGCGCCGGTGGCGGAGCATGTGACCGGAGTGGAGATCGTAGAAGAAGCCGTGGAGGCGGCCAGAGAGAACGCTGCCCTCAACGGGCTTTCCAACTGTGATTTCATTGCCGGTGACGTTCTGAAGGTATTGGATACACTGGAGGAGCAGCCGGATCTGATCGTCCTGGATCCGCCCAGGGATGGGATCCATCCCAAGGCGCTGCCGAAGATCATCCGCTATGGAGTAGACCGGATGGTGTACGTATCCTGTAAGCCTACCAGCCTGGCGCGGGATCTGATCGTACTGCAGGCCGGAGGATACCGGGTGGAGCGGATGGCGCTGGTGGATATGTTT